>Ga0172379_10000359_pt1 | contig 117285 bp, 131 predicted proteins | sample GrowelOW334metaG_FD_119756 | JGI IMG/M metagenome (GOLD analysis project Ga0172379, IMG submission 119756) | Groundwater microbial communities from an aquifer near a municipal landfill in Southern Ontario, Canada - Groundwater well OW334 metaG | ecosystem: Environmental > Aquatic > Deep... | reverse complement strand
TGGCTTTTTAAGAAAGAGGCGCAGAGGGATGCGGGGCGGAATTCCCCCCAAACCCCCCTTCCGCCCCGCAATCAAATCAATAATTCTCTTTGAAATAGGTTCGTACTTCGTTGTAAAGCCATAAAATGAACCAGTATTAAATACTCAAATAGCTTTTAAGAATGTAGGCACAATAAAAATAGAGGGGAATCGAACGGTCAGAAGTGAGACAACCCTGAGCGAAGTCGAAGGGTAAGTCGAACGCCGACAAATGCGACCATCAGGAGCATTTGGCGCTGACCAGGACAAGGAGCCCCGCCCATGGGCGGGGTGACGCGAAAATTCCCCGTGGGGCTAAAATGAACCAGTATTAAATACTCAAATAGCTTTTAAGAATGTAGGCACAATAAAAATAGAGGGGAATCGAACGGGCGCGAGCGGAAAAAAGCGACTGAACTGCTTCAGTCGCGGCCGCGAGCGCGGGCGGCACGATGCGGGAACCGCCGTGACGCCCCGGGACAGAAGTTTTTAAATCACTGCTGACCAGGACAAGGAGCCCCGCCCAAGGGCGGGGTGACGCGAAAATTCCCCGTGGGGCTAAAAAGCACAACTTATAAATTTCCAAATGATATGGATATCAAAGAACTTACAAAACGGGCAATTGAAATCCGGGGAAAGCTTGCAGTGCTGGAGCAGAAAAAACACGGACGGGCGTGGACGCGATCGGAAATTGCCCAGGGTTTTGTCAGCGACGTTGGCGACTTCATGAAACTGGTCATGGCCAAAGACGGGCTGCGTGACATTGAAAATATCGACAATGAATTGAAATACGAATTGGCCGACTGCCTCTGGTCGATTTTAATATTGGCGAAGGAATACGATATCGATATTGAAGACGCTTTTGTGGGCACTATGGACCATCTGGAAAAAAAGATTGCCGCGAAAATCAACGCTGCAAAAAAATAACCTTCAAGACATTCTCCTCTGCCAATCCAACTTTCATCAATGAACTGAATGGATAAAGATAACAAACAAAAAGACAGATACTTTGTGGCGGTCAAGGTCTTTTTAGAAAAAGGCGGAAAGCTTTTAATACTGAAGGATGCATACGGGCACTGGGATTTACCCGGAGGCAGGATTAAGCGAAATGAATTTGATGCACCGCTTGATCAAATCATTAAAAGAAAACTATCGGAGGAACTAGGCTTGGATCTGAAATATGAGTTGTGCCCATCTCCGGAAATATTTATGAGGCATAAACGGGAAGAACAAATGGGTGACGATCCAGAAGCCAGAATTTTTGCGCTTGGGTATATTGCTACTTTAGAAGCCGGGATCATCAAACTATCTGACGCCCACACGGAAACGAAGTGGATAGAGCCTGAGGCGTTTGTCCCAGAAGATTATTTTTCCGGCGGCTGGCTAGACGGCGTGCGGCAATACATCTATATTAAAAAGCAAAGGCACCGGTAATCCTCAGCTTCTTATCAACAATTCTCGGGGCTACCGGCTAACCTCTGCTAAATAGGGGGCAATTATGATATTGCTCTGACTTTTTATTGTAGTATTATTAAAAATTGCGATTGCTAAGGCCGGCCCTATTCTGTACAATTATTTATATGCTTAATTCATTCTTTCTGTCCCTTTTCTTCTTTGCCTTTCTGATAATTTCGATATTGGCGTACCGCCGTTTTGATCCGAAACTCCTGTCAATCGGCTCTGCCATACGGCTATCGCGCCGCACTCTGGTCTTCTTTTTTCTCGCCGATATTCTCGTGGCAGTCGGAGTTGGCTACCTTTTTATCTATCACTCCAACCCGGTGCTGCTGGAATATTTTTATGGCGTACTCTACTACTTAAGCGCGGTGATCGGCTGCTTCCTGCTTATTCAGCAAAAATCATTGAAAAGGCGAATTATCGCCGCTCTCTGCCTGCCAATCCCATTTTTTGCTCTCACTATCCTTACCCGCTGGCAAATGCTCCAAAACATCGTCACTGCCGGCTCAATCATCTGGGTGGGTATATTTTTATTCAAAAGATTTAGAATCCCACAAAAATGTTTTATTGCTGGGCTGATAATTGCCACGCTTATTGATGCCTATAATGTTTGGCTCGCCCCCGCTTCTTCAGGCCTATTCAGCGACGTCTCCCTGCTTTTCAACGGCAATATTGTTTTCGGCTCTGCCTCGCTTGGTATCGGCGACTTTTTCCTAGGCTATTTGATTGTCGCTGCCTTTATTTACTATCGGAATGTCAGGCAAGCCATCATCATCGCTTTCATCATAGCTTTCGCGCGTTTTATATTAAGGGCAATTATTCCGGCGTTCGCTGGCGTGGCCATCCCGTACTATGTGATTATTGTTCCGCTTTCACTCCTGGCCTTATGGCTGTCACGGGCTAAATCACCGCCTGCGCCTGATATTCAGACAAGCCGCTAAACATTCTATATTTTTTCAAAATAAAAAAGAGGGCAACACGCAGGGTGCTGCCCACAATACACTTGGATTGCATTTAAGCCTAGCTATCGTCAACAATAGAAATTAGAATCTGCCGACCCTAATAAGCTTGTTGTTTACGGATTCTTCTCCGTTCAGACCTGCTAGGCTGATATCGGACCATCCTTTTCTGTCCGCGCCGCAGGCGCCTAAAGTACCAAACTGTAAACAACGCCGCCAATGCAATCGCTAAAATCACATATACCCAATCAGGCATCCGTTCCTCCTTGGAAATTTACCTTTCTTAACTTTCCATCAATGCTAGCAAAAAATATGCCCACTGTCAAGAGTAGGACGATTTTATCATTATAAATCCGGCCTCAACCCTAATTTAGCTTGATTATGCTACAATAACATCAGAAAGAAATAATATATATGATAATTTTAGGCATAGCCCCGCTAGCCAGCGGGGTCCGCCTATGGCGGAAGTCTGAACATACGGCTGCATAATATAATTATTTACTGTTAATATGATAGTTCTAGGTATCGAAACCTCCTGCGACGAAACCGCCGCCAGCATTATAAAAGGCGAACGGGGAAAGATAAAAATCCTTTCCCATATCATCGCTTCGCAGATAAAAACCCACAGCCTGTATGGCGGCGTAGTGCCGGAAGTGGCCGCCCGCCAGCATGTATTAAACATTGTTCCGGTCATTGACGTGGCTTTACGGCAGGCAAAAATCAAGCCTGCCAAAATTGACGTCATTTCCGTGACCAGAGGGCCTGGCCTGATTACCTCCCTGCGCGTGGGCACGCAGGCAGCCAAAACGCTGGCCTATCTTTGGGATAAAAAGCTGGTCGGCCTCAACCATATGGAAGGACACATCTACGCCAATTGGTATAATAACCCGCAAATAAAATTTCCGGTTCTCTGCCTGGTAGTTTCCGGCGGGCATACTGAATTGATTCTGATGAAAAAACACAATAACTATAAATTGATCGGCCGGACGCGGGATGACGCGGCCGGCGAGGCTTTTGATAAGGTGGCCAAGCTCCTGAGCCTCGGCTATCCCGGCGGACCGAAAGTTCAGGCCATGGCGGAAAAGGGGAACCCAACGGCTTTTGATTTTCCTAGGCCGATGATTAATTATAAGAATTTCGATTTCAGCTTTTCCGGACTGAAAACTTCCGTGCTGTATCTTTTAAAAAAAGAGTTTAACAATAAAAAAGCGCCGGTCGCCGACATCTGCGCCAGCTTCCAGCAGGCGGTCACCGACGTCCTCATCTCCAAAACCCTGGCTGCCGCCAAAACCTTCAGGGTAAAAAATGTTTTATTGGCCGGCGGGGTAGCGGCTAACGGGCCATTAAGGGAAAAACTGGGTGAAGAGATTAAAAATAATCTTCCGGGAGTCGGGTACTATTTTCCGCCTTTGAAACTCTGCACGGACAATGCCGCCATGATCGCTATTGCCGGATATTTCCAGGCGCAGAAAAAAAACTTCACTACCTGGAAAAAACTTGAGCCGGATCCGAACTGGGAGCTGATATAAAAAAAGTCGAGTATTGCTACCCGACTGGTTGCCCATTTTTCTCTTATGATTGTACAAGAACCTTTCGCCCAATTTTCTGCTGGCAAATAACGCAAGAGTATTCTACGCCTGACGATCCGCAGGTTCCGCCGTGAAAATCATCATATGGCTGCTTCTCAGGAGCGCCTTTAACCCAGCCACATCCTGACGGACAGCGATACGCTTTCTCTTGATTCTGTGAAGTGGCTTCCATATACCCGTCACTGTTCCTTTGACCGGGCATAACAAACATACTGCCCTTTGAATCGCGCAATTCATCCAGGTTAATAGCAACCTGCGCCTGCGCGCGTAATTCTTTGCGCACTTCCTCAATGCGCTGTGAACCCTTGGCAATCAATTGTGCTTGCAATCTTAATATTGCCCGGTCCAACTCAGTGATTACATCATTAGTGATTTCACCAATGCTAGAAATGTACATTATTAACCTCCTGGGCTTTTGTGTTATTTTGCTGCGCTTATTTTAGGCTACATTCTCGTTCTAGTCAAATTAATACGCATCACTTTTAATAACATTTTTGAAAAGGTATAATTACAATACTTGAACATACGGGAAGCAATTCACTTCAACTACAAACCTATGCCAAAGATAAAACTCACCATTCTCGGCTGCGGCACTATGGTGCCGACTAAAACCAGTAACCCGGCCGGCTTCCTGGTGGAAACGGCAAATAAAAAAATCCTGCTTGACGCCGGGCACGGCACTATCCGACGCTTAACCGATACCGGGTATAATATCCAGGATATTGATGTTGTTTTCATTTCCCACTTCCACACCGACCATTTCGGCGATGCTTTCAGTCTGGTGCACAGCCGCTGGGTGGATGACGCCTACCGCCATCGGAAACATAAAAAACTGCTGTTTGTCGGCCCGCGGGGCATTAATAAAAGATACAGGCAGTGGCGCAAAATTTTTTGGCCGGAACCGGAAGAATTTTACCCTTTGACATTTAAAGAGGGCTCGGGCAATTTTAAGTTTAACAAACTGGCACTCAAAGCCTTTCCGGTCAGGCATGTCAGGTGGTTTCCCTCTGTCGGCGCCACACTCACGCTGGGTGGTAAAAAAATTGTCTATACCGGAGACCTGGGTTCGCGGCAAAACATCACGGAATTAATTAAAGAAGTAAAAGAAACCGATCTGCTGATTATTGAGGGTGCTTCTATCCAACCAACGGCTAACCACTTCACTCTCCAACAGGTAAAAACGGTGGCTAGTCAGGCACAGGCGAAAAAAACACTGCTGGTGCACGTACAGCCGCGGCTTCTAGCTTATGCTAAAAAATTCTGTCGTACAAATAAAGGTTTTATAATGGGGCGGGATGGATTGAAACTAACGATCTAAATAAAAAGCTCCTGTTAGCATAAATAATCAAAAACACTGCAAAGGATAATAAAAAATGAAGCGCCAATATTCCTGGCGCTCTTATTAGTTGCGCTATCTCTTAGTACCCCAGAAAACAACCGTCTCGCCCATCAGCATGATATTAAAAATCCAACACCATACGCAAAAAGAGCAAAACAACAACATTACTGATCCTTATTCAGATTAGGCCTTGACAGTCAGCCAAAAGTATGATAGTCTAGCTGGCTACCCTGCTCATTAAAAAAAGTGGATGTAGCCAAAGAACGCCAGTGGCTTAGCTATGATAAAACATAGTTGAGTTTGCACTGGGAAACCGGAAACGTCAAACGCAAGGAGAGGCGTATGACTTTGCAAAACACGATAGCCAAAAAAGTGGTGACTTTTACTGAACCGAGGATTGATGATTACCTCGGCTTAGAAATTGCCCGCCGTTTTGGTGATGGCATTTGGCCGGGAATTAAGACGGCGCTGATCGCCCCGCGCGACGGCAGTCGGCCACAAAAAATGAGTACTTCACTCTACTTCCGGCACTACGGACAGTTGTGGCTGGGCATCGGCGAGGAAAACGTAGGACAGCCCGTGGCTGCGACCATTGCCGACCTCACTGACACTAGTTCAAACCGCAAGGTGAAGATGCTGGTAGACCTGGCCAATACCGCCACTACCGGCAAGTCTTCGCCGCTTAACCTCGGGCACTGCGTGTATCTGCTGACGCATGTCGGCTGGGAACCTTGGCAGATAGAGTCCTGGTTGAACGTCTTCTTTGACGCCTTTTTCAATCCGGAGCTGACTATCCGACCTCATCAGCCAGCCAGCGGCCATCAGGAAACCGGTCTGGTCTTCCCTATAATTGACCGGGGTGCCCGCATTCTTGATTCCCTGTATCATAGGTGGTTAAGGGAAAAAACGCCCGAACTGGCCGCTCTGGACCAGCTGAAGCGCATGGTCAATGCGGCTGGACAGTCTCAGCCGTCAAGAATCCTGAACCTCGCTGAAGGCGTGGCCCTTCTGTGCGCTACTTCCGCTAACGGCCAGGAAGCGGCGTATAACTGGATCGCGCCGGTGTTTAACGCCGCTGTCCGGCACCAGCAGGACTTTGTGGCGGCAGTCAACATTCTCAAGAAGCTAACTCCGAGAACAACTGGCTGCCATCAGTTTTTACCTGACGGCGACATCACCGTCCTGGCCGTTGATAGCCAGAGAAATCCGATGAACAACCGCTGTCTGACAGCAGCCGCTCGCTATCTGGATCTGAACTTGGATTTATTGGTCGTCCAGCGCGCGACCGGACACATTCAAATCATCGGCATGAGCCAGCTGGATCCGCGCTACATGCAGATGATCACGCGGGCTATCCGTCTGGAGGAAATGCATTCGGCTGGCGCTCAGGCTGATTTCAGCTTTGAACAGTTGGCAAAAGCCGGCCTGCTGGCAGGTTGTCCGGCCTGGTTCTACCAGACCAACGGGCATACGCCGACTATGCTCGCGAACGGATCGTTTACCCTGCCAAACGTCCCGGTGACTTGCTTGAGCGTGGAGACCGTCTTGCAGATCATCAGGAGTATTCTGCGCCAGCCTCCGACTGAAGAAGGTTGGGCAGACTGGCTTAAGGGCTAGACAGCACGTTCTTTCGTATTAATAAGTTAACACAATAAAATCACCCCAGGGGTCCTGCTACGGATTCCTGGGGAAATTTTTTTACCTCATTTATTCTGGGGCGGGACAGACGAAAATAAATATTCAAATAAAAAAAGCGGCTCGCGATTCATTGAATCGTGAGCCGTCTGAATGTTCATCCTCCGTTTAGTTGAGCGGCTTGCCGCAAATGGTGCAAAACTTCTTCCCTTGTGCTTTCATAATAGGATGCCCGGTGGCTTCGTGTTGCCTTCCTGGCAGAACTTTGTCGCTCATATGAAAGCCGCACTTTCCGCAGTGATTAATCCCCTCATGCTCACAGCTTGCCTGTTCTGCAGTCATATCATCGGCAGCGGGATTCTGATCGTCGTTTGGTCTTATGTCCATTAAACGTCCTCTTTAATGCACTTTTTTCATTATTTTCACTTCTAAATATCCTAAACTATAATATAAAATAAATCAAGCAAAACAACCTTGCTTATAAAAAAGCCGCGGGGTAAACCTCACGGCTCTGGACAGCTTGATATAAGCTGTTTTCGGATACTTAGTATGCTAAGAGAATTTTGGGATTGCCTCTGGCGCGCAAGAACCACTCTAGGGCGGTCATGCCGACGGTCACCCGCTCGTTAGGTTTATCGGCGCTGGTTACTAAGTCTTCTATGGTAACCAGCTGAGGCTTTTCTGCTCCGCCTGGGTCGCTTTCGTAAATCGCTGTATAGGCGGCTTCCCGCGGGCAAAACACAACCGCAGCGTCCTTCTTTGCCTCTCCGCTAGCTAGTACCCACCTAACCACCGGCAACGCAATTTCAGCCTTGAGGATCCCAATGGAAGTAATATTAGGCAGGGTCAATGAGAACCCCGCCCCCGGCCTGTTGGCTCGCGTCATCCATCCTGCCTCAGTCATGCCCAGCTTTTTGCCGGCCACATTGATAATGACGAATGGCTGTAACTGTTTGCCCCCAGGATTGGCAATGACCTCTGCCGGATACTCACCCGGTAAAACCTTGATTTCCGGCGCTTTGGGCATTGCCCCGACCTCTGGAAAAGCAACCTCTTCGCCAGATACCACAATACTTCTAATAGGTTCCATCTTACCCTCCGTAAGTGAAAGTTTCTATTTTCCAAAACAATTACTTTATCCTAACTTATCTATTATTGGCAAATTTGTCAACTCTACAAATCTCAACCAGGATGGTTAGTTTATTTCAAGTCATATTATTACCTTCCAGTTTAACTTTCCAAACCAATGAACGAGCAGTATAATTAAAATGTATTATTGAGCTAAATGATTATCACTACCGGCGCCAAGCACTGGGAAAAAACCGTTTAATCAGCTACAATTATTAAATTATGAAGAAAGAACTGGAAAAAGCCTATCAACCGCAAAACATCGAAAAAAGGATTTACCAGGCCTGGGAAAAATCCGGCTATTTTAATCCCAATAACCTGCCGGGCAAGCGCAAAAAAGTTTTCAGTATTTCCATGCCGCCATCAAATGTCACCGGCGAGCTGCACCTCGGACACGCAGTCGGTTTCACTGTCCAAGACATTCTCACCCGCTACCACCGGATGCTAGGGGACAAAACGCTCTGGCTGCCGGGCACCGACCATGCCGGCATCTCCACCCAGGTCATGGTTGAGCGGCTGATTACCAAAGAAGGCCTGGACCGGCACAAGCTGGGGCGGGATAAATTCCTCCAGCGCGTCTGGCAGTGGAAAAAGAAATACGGTTCTCGCATTACCGAGCAGACCAGGCAAATCGGCGCTTCCTGCGACTGGTCGCGCGAGCACTTCACCATGGACGCCACGCTGACCAAGGCGGTGCAGGAGGCTTTTATAAAAATGTTCAAAGACAAGCTGATCTACCGCGGCCAGAGGATAGTCAATTGGTGTCCGCGCTGCGCTTCCGCCCTTTCTGATCTCGAGGTTAAACACCAGGAAACTTCCAGCAAGCTGTGGTATCTGCGCTACCCGCTTTTTGGCAGCACTAAATACCTGGTGGTGGCGACAACCCGGCCGGAGACCATGCTGGGCGACACAGCCGTGGCGGTCAATCCAAATGATAAGCGTTACGAAAAATACATCGGTAAAACTGTTTTATTGCCGATTATGAACCGGGAAATACCCATCATCGCCGACCGGCGCGTTGACCAGTCTTTCGGTACCGGAGCAGTGAAGGTTACTCCGGCACACGACCATCTTGATTATGAAATCGCCCAGGATCACAAGCTAGCCATAATAAATATTATCGGGCCTGACAACCGCCTGACCAAACAAGCCGGAGAATTTTATGGCCAAAGCGTACAGGAGGCCCGCCACAGCATTCTGAAACGGCTGGAGGAAGATGAGCTCTTGGATAACACCGTAGATTATATACACAACCTGGCCAGGTGCGAAAGATGCGGCACGCCGATAGAACCCCTGATCTCCAAACAGTGGTTTGTGGATATAAAAAAACTGGCCAAGCCGGCCATCAAAGCCGTCACCAGCGGTAAAATTAAAATCATTCCGCAGAGATATGAAAAAATTTACTTTCACTGGATGAATAATATAAAAGACTGGTGCATCTCCCGCCAGCTTTGGTGGGGGCATCAGATACCGGTCTGGTATAAAGACGATAAAATAAAGGCTTCGGTTGATAAGCCCGGCGAAGGCTGGACGCAGGACCCTGACACTCTGGATACCTGGTTTTCCTCCGGCTTGTGGACTTTTTCCACCCTGGGCTGGCCGGAAAAAACCAAAGACTTCAAAACCTTCCATCCCACTTCGGTCATGGAAACCAGCTGGGACATCCTCTTTTTCTGGGTAGCGCGCATGATCATGATGAGCTTGTATCACACCGGGCAGGTACCCTTCAAAACAGTGTATTTGCACGGCTTGGTTCTCGACAGGCAGGGCAAAAAAATGTCCAAATCAAAAGGCACTGGCGTCGATCCGATCCCTATGACGGAAAAATACGGTACGGATGCTATCCGCTTGTCGCTAGTATTGGGCACGTCGCCTGGCCAGGATTTCCGCCTTTACGAAGAGAAGATCGCCGGCTATCGCAATTTTATCAACAAACTTTGGAATGTTTCACGCTATATACTCTCTCAGGCCGCCGGTCCGGTCAAAGAACCGACTGCTAAAAACCTGGCTGATCAGTGGATATTAAGCCGCTTGCAGACTGTCACCAAACAGGCCACGGAATATCTGGACGGCTATCAGTTCTCGGAAGCCGGCACGCTGATCTACGAATTTTTATGGCACGAATTTGCCGATTGGTACCTGGAAGCCACCAAAATAAAACAGAATACCTCCATCCTGCATTATGTCCTGGAAACGGTCATTAAACTGGCGCATCCTTTCATGCCATTCGTCACGGAAGAAATTTGGTCTCGTTGGCATGGCACGGAAAAATCAAAAATGCTGATTATCCAGCCGTGGCCGACTTACGAAAAAACTTTTGCTGATCCAGAGGCAGAAAAAGAATTTACTTCGCTTAAAGATTTTATAATTGGCGCTAGAAATTTCCGGGCGGAACACAAAATCGCGCTCTCTGAAAAAATCTCTGCTTATTTCTGGGGGGAACGGGCCGGTTTGGTTAGTAAAAACTTAGAAATTGTGAAATCACTGGCCAGAATTGAAAATCTGGAAAACAAAAAACAGCTGAAAGCCACCGGCTCCCTGTCCGGCCTTGATTACTTCATTGATTACCGGCACGACGATAAAAAAATCAAAAAAGAGATTGAAAAAATCTCCCAATACATCCAGCAGCTGGAGCAAAAACTGGCCAATAAAAATTTCACTGATAAAGCGCCGAAAGAGATAGTCGCCAAAGAGCAGGAAAAACTGAAAGAGCAGAAAGAACGGCTGAAAAAGCTGCTCTAAGCCACGGTTTTAAACTTCACTTAATGGACTGTTCTTCTGTATTTAGCTTGGTTAGCTATTCTAACGTCTGAACTGGAATATGGCGAACTTTTACGAAAATCTCTCTGGCGTCGACTTTCTGCACGTATTTCAATATTTTCCCCTTTCTTCATTTGCCTAGCTTCAGTTGCTCTAGCCGCGGCTGGCGCAGCCATTCTTTTAATCTTTTCAAGTTGTTCCGGATCAAACCCTGTCTCTGCCCTCATATTATTGAATTAATTGTAAATTGAATAACATAATAGCTCTTGGTTAAAGGTTTATAGCTCGCAATTCTCTATTCAATCACCCTGAACACTTCATCCGGGGTGGTCTTGCCTTGGAGCGCCTTCATTATCCCGTCCTGCACCATGGTAATGAAGTTATTTTTTTTGGCAGCTTCCTTGATTTGCGTTTCCGCGATATGCCCCTCCAAAATTAAATTCTGGATGTCTTCATTCATGGTCAATATCTCAAAAATACCAAGCCGCCCTTTATAGCCTATCTTATTGCATTTATCGCAGCCCTGGCCTTTGAATAATTTAATGTTATTTTTATCAACTTTCGCTAATTCGCCCGGCGGCAATGAATCCAAAACTTTGATGATCCTCTCCCGTATGTCGTCGGAAATTTTATACTCTATTTTACAGTATTCGCAATTTTTGCGGACTAAGCGCTGGCCGATAACCATATTCAACGACGGAGCCAGTAAAAACGGCTTGGCTTCCATAGACAGCAGTCGGGGGATAGCGCCGGCGGCGGAATTTGTGTGCAGGGTGGAGAGCATCAGATGGCCGGTTAATGACGCCTGGATGGCGATTTCCGCCGTCTCCTTGTCGCGAATTTCTCCGATCATCACCACGTCCGGATCCTGGCGCAAAACGGATTTCAGGGCAATAGCGTAGGTAAAATGCCTCTTACGGCCGCTGGTGCCTGTCAGAGCCGCGGACTCCTTGCCTTCCTCTGCCAGATCGGTGGTTTCCACCTGGCTCTGGATCACGCCTTTTAACCGGTACTCAATGGGATTTTCCAGAGTGATGACTTTTGATTCCGGCTTGTTGAGTTTTTTCAAAACTGCGTAAAGCGTGGTGGTTTTGCCGGAACCGGTGGGGCCGGTATTCAAAATCATGCCATTAGGACGCTCAATTTCCTTCTTCAGCCTTTCATAAGCCAGCCCGGTGAGCCCCAAATCTTCCAGATTAAAAGCCGTGGCTGACGACATCAAAAGCCTCATCACTACGCTTTCTCCGTATGAGGTTGGCACCGTGGAAACACGCACGTCTATGAATTCTTCTTTCAAATAAATGCTGAAACGCCCATCCTGGGGAATATCAGCTATGTTAATTTTGAGCTTGGCCGTTAATTTTATGCGGTTGATGATTTTCTGCCACAGCTTTTTGTCTATGACCGCCACGTCATGCAAAAAACCGTCAATGCGGAAACGAATCTTGATGTCATCCTGCTCCGCCTCAATATGCACATCCGAGGCGTCAGACTTGATGGCGCTGGCCAGCACCAGGACCAGCATGTCAGTCATGGAAACATGCTGAATTTTCTCCCCCAAATCCCTGAAAGAGCGTATCTCATTTTTAAAATGCTCCAGATCGCTCGCGGTAATTTCCACGCCGCCCTCATATTTTCGCAGTTTCGGTATGGTGGCATACAATTTCATGGCCGCCGCCAGGCTTAATTCGGAAATCTGATAAACTTCTCCGTGGCTTTTGGTATCTCTTTCCAGATCTCTCAATATCTCCATTACCTTGGGGTTGGAGGGGTTGACCGTCCCTAAACGAAATTCGTTGTCAGTTTTTAAAAAACACACTAATTTCAGCTCGCTGGCTTGCTCCTCGCGTATCATAATCAGGGCTTCCGGAGAAATCGGAAAACCTTTTAAAAAGATATAATTGGCTCCGGCTTGCGCTGCCTGGCTGCGGATCGCTTCTTCTTTCCTCTTCTCGTCAAGCTCCTTCATCTTCTCGTGCAATTTTTCCTCAACTTCATCCGAGCTGATTTGAATGCGATCATTCAAGCCGGGCGCCCGGCCGATAATGCCATTACCTGAAATTTTTTCTTGATCACCGTCCATATCAGGCATTATATCAGACAATGACCATTTAGTGGAACCCCACACCGCCCCGTAAATTTACGGGGCAGCCATTCATCCACGGGTTTATGCCCATGGCGTTCTGGTGCGTGGGTAAAAACAAAAAGCCCCATTTATCGGGCTTTTTTACCGTTTTTTTTGTTTAGCTGATTTTACCCTGCATATACCCCTTGGCGATAATCAGCACCCTCTGCTCAACAGATAACAGATCAGCATTGGCAATAAAGAATTTGGTGAAATTTCTTGTCCCAGTGGGATGAAACTCCTTGAACAACGCGGCGCCGTCAATCGCTCTGGACGTATTGACGATTACTTCCACTCCATGGTTGCTTTCATAAATAACCATGATAATTTCCGCTTTTGGCGTATTGATGATCAGCTCGTCAATCACACCCTCTAAATCACTGGCGCCGGCGCCAGACTTCTGGAAATCCTGCTTATTCAGCAAAGTCCAGACAACCTGCCCTTCAGCATCGGTTTTCAGCCTGGCTAAAGCCCTGCCCCAGAGCTTCAAAGTGTTGATAGATTTGGTTCGGTACAAATTTTTTATGATATCGTCCCGCCGGGCGCCATTTTCTATCAAATGGCTGCTGATGGCCAGCGATTTCGGAGTGACGTTGTTGCTCTGGAAGCTTTTGGTTTTGGAAATGATGCCGGTCAAAAGGCTAGTGGCGATATATTCATCCAATAATTTTTCCTTAAAGCCCCTGAATAATTCGAAAACTATTTCTGAAGTCGAAGTGGCCACCAGGTCAACGACGTTTATTTCTCCGAAATATTCATTGGCCGGATTGTGGTCGATGTTGACGATGGGGGTATGATAGAAAAAATCAGTATTATCGTCATATACTTTCCCCAACGTCTCAAGTTCCGGGGCATCCAGGACTACGATCAAATCATACTCATATGACGAGGCGGAAGTGGTGACGTCTCTCTCTTCAAAAAAACCGCCTTTTGGCGTGATAAAAATATCCAGTTTGCTGTCCTGGCTGATATTGTAGCTCAATTCCTGGACACGGGTCCTGGATAGATCAAGCGAGATTATAAATTTACGCAAAACCGTCAGGTCGGTATGGATTTCCTTGCTCTTCGGCAGAAACTGGTGGGAAGGAGGGAGGCTGAAATCACTACAGACTACTTTTACTTTTTTCCCGATTTTTTCCAGGGCTAAAAACAAACCCAAACCGGCAGCGACGGCGTCAGTCGAGGGAATGCTGGGCAGAGCAATAATTATATTCTTGCTTTTCTCAATCAATTCTATTGATTGCTGGGCTGGAGTTCTTTCCATATTTAAACAAAACGATAAAAAAATTTTAAGTTGAATAAATTAGTATACAAGATGGGTATTTGTCTGTCAAGGTTGGCGGACAGCGAATTATTAAGTAAAATAATGATATGACCATAACCACAACATCAGCCGCAGATACCCAAAAATTAGGGCTAAAATTAGCAAAAAAAACTAAAGCTGGCGAAATATTCGCTCTGGTTGGCGATCTGGGTGGCGGAAAAACCTGTTTTACCAAGGGCTTTGCCAGGGGTTTAGGCGTAAAAAATCTGATTTCCAGCCCTAGTTTCGTTTTAATGAAGATTCATCCTTTAAAACGTCAATTGATAAGATATTTCTGCCATGTGGATGCCTATCGGCTGAAAAGACCGGGGGAAATCATTGAAGCCGGGTTGGCTGAGTACCTGGGGCGGCGGGATACCGTGACTGTCATTGAATGGGCGGACCGCATTGAAAAAATATTAAAGCCCTACGAAAAAACATGGCTGAATTTTTTCTTCATTGATAAAAACATCAGAAAAATAAAAATAACAAAAAAACATAGCGAATAAATCTATGTTTTCAAAAAAAATTTAATTAGCCGCCAAGGGTTTTTCCAGGACCTGCTTTTTTGCTTCTTGACTTTCAATTATACTGTCTTCTACCACCATTTTTTCCTTAGAAATAGAGAGTACCTGATCCTTGGCCACCAGCAGTTCCTGATTTAACAATCCCTTTATCAAATCGCCGCTCTTAATATGATAATGCGTAATAAAATGCGAAACCGGATCAAGGTCGAAATCGCTGACCTTGCCAAGAAAATTTTCTGACAGAGTATAGGCAGGCAATCCGATTAAATCTCCTTTGGAAATTCTCATGGGGAAACGACTTCCTTATCCTTTTTATCATTTTCTTTCTTGAATATATAGTACTGCTGAGCCACCGTAAATAACGTGGAAACCAGCCAGTAAAGGGTCAGACCGGCGGGGAATTGAATGCCAAAAAATACGGTAATGATGGGCATAAAATACATCATTTGCTTGTTTATGCCCGCCGTCATGCTCTCATCCTTGGCACCAGGCAGTTTCGGAGGCATTTTTGCCTGTAGCATTCTGGTCTGCCAGAATTGCGCCGCGCCGGCTAATATGGCAAACAGATAATTTTTACTCTGTGAAAGGTCAAAAATCCCCAAAAAAGTGGGGTTTATCGCCTTGGTAGTGAAAATATTTCTCAGGGGTTCATACAAATGCTTCAGCTGATCTATGACCAGAATATGGGTGGTGGCGTCTGTCTGGGCGGCTACCAGAAAAACCCGGTAAAGGGCGATTAAAATCGGCAATTGTATGAGCAATGGCAGGCATGAGGAGAACGGATTTACCTTGTTTTCCTTATAAAATTTCATCATCTGGCGTCCCAGCTCTTCTTTATTATTTTTAAATTTATCCTGCAGAATTTTGAGCTTCGGCTGGGCCTGTTGCAGTAATTTCTGGGATTTGATTGAAGAGCGGGAAGGGAAGTATAATATTACCTTGATAATTAAGGTTAAAATTATTATCGCCACTCCTAAGTCCGGAATGAAATTGTAAATAAAAACCAAGCCATTGAAAAGTGGCTCAAATAATACCAAATTATAAATATTACTTATCATTATTTTAATTGATCAACTCCGATATTTTTATTAAATGGATTGCATTTTAAAACCCGTTTGGTAGCGAGAAAAAAGCCCTTAATCAAGCCATATTTTTCTATAGCCTGGTATGCATATTCTGAGCAGGTCGGCTGGAAGCGGCAGTAACCGTATGGGTGCTTATAGGCAAAAATTCCATGATCCGGCGAAATCGTTTTTTGATAAACTCTGATGATGGCTAAAAATATTTTATTTATCATTCTAGGGTTCTATTAATCTGGCTTTTTTAAGCAATTTTAGCAAAAAATCACGAAACTCCGCCTGCCTCAACTCCTGCAGCGCCGGCCTGATAATAAAAATAACGTCATAGCCGGGCACAATCTTCGTCCGCATATTTTCAATGTTGGCGCGCAGCTGGCGTTTCAGGCGGTTTCGTTTAGTCGCTTTCTTTACTGTTTTTGTGCTGATAGAAAAGCCAAAACGGGATTCCGGAAGACGATTTTTCAAAATTTTCAATATTAACTGCGGTGAAAACGCCGTCCGGCCATAACGATGCAGCCTGGCCCAGTCCTCCTCTTTGGTAATCCTAAATTGCCGGCGTAGCATAAATTTAGTGCGAAAGCATTCGGCGTCCTCTTTTCCTTCTCCTGGCCAGCACTTTCCGCCCATTTTTAGTGCGCATCCTCTTCCTAAATCCATGGACCCTCTGTCTGTGTCTTTTCTTCGGCTGATACGTTCTTTTTGGCATATATTACAAAAATGAATACTAAAAAACCATTGCTTGAAGTTACTCCAGTATATCAATTAATCCGCCTAAGGTCAATCAAAAAGAATTGTCCTCATGCTATCAACAGCTTATGCACAAACAATCTACACATTAAGTGTTCTGTATTAATAATATTTGTGATACTATATATAGTACGCTTTATTTTTCACTGCGTATTTTATGGACAAAGAACAATTGTGGCAGGCGGCATTAGGAGAACTTGAACTCTCGATTAGCAAGGCAAATTTCACTACCTGGTTCAAAAATACTTTCATCTCTTCGTATGAAGGAGATAATGTTGTAATTGGCGCCCCAAATTCATTTACCAAAACCTGGCTGGAAAATAAATACCATAAGGAAATAGCCAAGGCGCTCGATAATATTTCCGACCATAAAGTCAAAGAAATATCATACATAGTCGAATCTTCAAAAAAACCAGTTTCTCACGAAAAAATAAGCGCCGGCCAACCTGTTCAGCAAATCACAGCAGTTCCGGAAATAAACGGCGGGAAGAAAAATGGTTTCGGGCTGATCAGCCAGTACACCTTTGAAAATTTTGTGGTTGGCAAGGGTAATGAACTGGCTCATGCCGCCTGCCAGGCAGTAGCGCAGAAGCCGGGTGAAGTCTATAACCCCCTATTTTTATACGGCGGAGCTGGGCTGGGAAAAACCCATTTATTGCAGGCCGTAGCCCACGAAGTGCTGAAAAAATCCCCAAATAAAAAAGTAATTTACGTAACGTGCGAAAAATTCACTGATGAATTTATCCGGGCCATTACCCGGGGAAACGCCAATAGTTTCAAGGATTTTTATCGGGCGGCCGACCTCCTATTGATTGACGACATCCAGTTCCTGGCCGGGAAAGAGGGCACTCAGGAAGAGTTTTTCCATACTTTCAACGCCCTGCATCAGCAAAACAAACAGATAGTCATAAGCTCCGACCGCCCTCCTAAAGCCATTCCCGCTCTGGAAAACAGGCTTATTTCCCGTTTCGAATGGGGCATGATCGCCGATGTCGCTCAGCCGGATTACGAGACCAGGGTGGCTATCTTAAACTCAAAATGCGAGGAGAAAAAATGCGGATTATCCAGGGAAGTGATGGCTTTGATCGCCAGCTCCATCCAGAGCAACGTACGCGAGCTTGAGGGCGCCCTGAACAGGATTATTGCCTACCACCAGCTGAATAAAACCGAGCCGACCGTGGAATCCGTTAAAAATATAATTTCCAGCTTAAATAACTACCGCAAAAGAGACGGCGCTATCACTACCAAACAAATAATTTCTACGGTTTCTGAATTTTTTGATACTTCTATAGAAAACTTGCTGGGCAGCGGGCGCAAAAAGGAGCTGGTTACCCCGCGACAGATTATTATGTTTCTGATGCGCGAAGAAGCAAAATGCTCTTTCCCGGCTATCGGCCTGGAATTAGGCGGCCGGGACCACACTACAGCTATGCATGCCTGCCAGAAAATTAAAAAAGCCATTGAGGAAGACGAAAAGATCAGACAGGATATAAACCTGATACGGGAACGCCTATATAATAAATAAATTTAGCTTGGGGATAAGGCTGGTAAAAGATGTGGAGCATAAGCGCATATTTCCATAAAATATATTCAACACGAAAAAAATAATAAAATTACTCCCAATTGATCCACCGCTAACCAGCTCCCACTTAAGGATTCCTCCACACTGTAAATAAATTTACTCCTTCACTATACCCAAGCTTCATCGAGCCAAAAGCAACATTAAAAAAACTTTTCCACTTATCCACTCCGTTACTATATATATAGTTAATTTAATAAATAAATAAATATGAAAGTAATATGTACACAGGAAAATTTAAACAGGGGGCTGCAGCTCGTCAGTCATATTGCCAGTAAAAATATTTCCCTGCCAATTTTAAACAACGTTTTAATTAAAGCTGAAAAGGGAGGCATTATTTTAATGACCACAAATCTGGAAATTGGCGTTATTTGTAAAGTCAGGGGGAAGGTAGAAAGAGAAGGGTCGTTCACCGTGCAGGCAAAAACATTAAGCGACTATATCAGCCTACTGCCAAAAGAAAACGTGGCGATTGAATTGGATAATCAAAGCCTAAAAATCGAGGGAAAAGGCTCAAAAACGGTTATGAAAGGGGTGGAATCTTCAGAATTTCCTCTTATTCCCGAGGTTGCTTCCGCCAGCAATTATCAGATCAAAACAAAACAGTTGAAAGACGCCTTATCGACCGTTTCTTTTGCTGTGGCTATCGATGAAACGCGCCCGGAAATCAGCGGGGTCTATTTCCAATTTGCGGACAATAAGCTTACCCTGGTTTCAACCGACAGTTACCGTTTGGCGGAGAAGGAAATCGATCTGGGAAAAAACGTTAGCCAGCCTTACAATGCCATTGTTCCCCTGCGTACCATACAGGAGTTAATCAGGATTCTGGGCAGCGAGGAAGGAGAGTCTGTGACTATTTCCGTCAATGAGAATCAGATTTTATTTTCTTTTGGGGAATGCAATTTATCCTCGAGAATTATTGAAGGCAAATATCCCGATTATCAGCAAATTATTCCCAAGGAACACCGGACTAGCGCGGTAGTGAACACGAAAAGTTTCATTAACACGGTTAAGAGAGCGAGCCTTTTTTGCAAGCCGGGCGGTAACGATATTATGCTGAAATTAAGCGTTGGGGCAAAAGAGGTATTAGTGACTGCCAATAATTTACAGATAGGCGAAAGCGAAGCCAGACAGGAGGCTGATCTGGAAGGCGAAGATAATAATATTATTTTTAACTACCGTTATCTGCTTGATGGGCTGCAGAATATTAATGACGAAGAATGCGTTTTTGAAATGAGCAGCAATACCACGCCTGGACTGCTGCGGCCGAAAAGTGACAATACTTACGTGTATATAATAATGCCGATCAAGCAGTAATTGATTATAAAAAAACGGGATTAATTTCAACCCCGTTTTTTATTTAAATTATTTTATTGTGCAGCTTCCGGTACCAGGTAGTTGAAGGTGATTTTGCTGGATCCGTGGTTGCCAACTTCATCATAAACTTTAACCTCCAAATCATGAAACCCGTTTTGTAATCCCGTGGCAGTATAATGGACGGTAAACGGCACCTTAGTCAATGTCTTGATCAGATTGCCATCAAGATAGTATTCAACCTTATTTACATAATGGCCGGTTTTAGGCGCTGGCGCAGAGTCAATGGTGAAAGTCGGCGTGTTAATAGTGGCACCGTTAGCCGGCTGAATAAATTCTACGGCGGGAAAATTTTCCTTAGCTCGAAGGCTGCAGTCGCCTTGAGGCGGTTTCGTGTCTATGTAGCCGTTTTCCTTGGCCCATTTTTGGACAGGCTCTTCCCAATTGGCAAACTGCGGATCCTTGGCAGGGTCATCCGGGACTGGTCCCTGAGGGTTATCCTTATCAACATAGAAAAGGATATCGTGGGCAATCTTAAGAGTTTTTTCCTGGATGAATTCAGCCGGGTAAGTGCTTAGGCAGGAATCGGGGATTGTCTTGCCTGTGGTCTTGTCAATTTTGACGGTTACTCCTTCGCCATAGTTTCCGCGCAGTATCGGTTTTTCGGAATTATTGGCATCAGGCTGTTTGAATGGCTCTGCTGGACCGCCGACAGTGCGTTTCATGTATTCCTGCCAGATAGGCGCTGCCACCACCGAGCCGTCTGCACCGCGCGTCATTTCAGAATTATTGTTATTGCCCACCCATACGCCGGTGGCGATTGACGGAGTATAGCCGATAGTCCAGGCGTCATGATAGTCATTGGTAGTGCCAGTTTTGGCGGCGACCGGGCGGTCAGGAAGGGTCAGGTGGTTGGCCGCTCCGAAAATGTAGGCACGCGCGCCATTGTCTGAGAGTATGTTGTTTAATAATCTGACCGGCTTTTCGTCTATTACCCTTTCCTCGTGGTTTTTATATTCTTCCAGAATTTTTCCGTTTTTATCCTCGACTTTCAGAATGGCGGTAACCGGATTTCTGATTCCCTCTCTGGCAAAGGTGGCATAGGCGGAAGTATGGTCTAAGAGCGTCACTTCGCCGCCGCCTAGCACTAAGGACAGGCCAAAGCGGCTGCGGTCTGAAAAAGTTGAATAGCCGAGCTTTTCCGCCGTATCAATGACAGTATCAATGCCGGCTAAATAAAGAGTTTTCACGGCCGGGATATTCAGTGATCCGGCCAGGGCCTGGCGCATGGTTACGGGCCCGTGTTCTTTCAAATCATAATTTTTTGGCGTGTAATCTTTGGTATCTGTTTTGAATCTGGTTACCAGATCAAAGAGAATCGTATCGGCAGTATAGCCTTTTTGGAAAGCAGTGAGATAGACTATCGGCTTGAAGGAAGAGCCGGGCTGCCGCGGCCTTAAAACGACATTTACGTTGCCGTCTATGCTTTCGTCGTTATAATCCTTGGATCCGACCATGGCTAAAATCTGGCCGGTTTTTGTATCCAGAGAAACTAGGGCGGCATTGCTGGCTTTGTAATTTGTCGCATTTTTATCAGCGTATTTTGTCACTACTTCCTCGGCAATCCTCTGCTTATCAATATTCAGCGTGGTAGTAACTTTCAGTCCGCCTTGCTCCAGTACGGTTTCTCCATATTTTTCGCTGAGCAGCTCGCGCACGTACATCACGAAGTGCGGCGCCAGCAAGCTTTCACTCGGAGGCTTAAGGCGCTCTAAAATGTTGTCCTTCTTTGCTTCATCGGCCTGGTCTCTGGTGATATAGCCCTGAGTTACCATGAGGTCCAATATCAAATGCAGCCGGTTGGAAAGTTCGTCAGTATGCGTGCCGAACGGTGAATAGTAGGTGGGCAGCTGAGGCAGGGCAGCCAGAAAAGCTGACTCAGACAGAGTTAAATCTTTCGCCGATTTACCAAGAAATGTCTGGGACGCCGCCTCAACTCCGTAGGCGGTTGAACCGTAGGGTATTTCATTTAAATATAGCTGCAGGATCTGATCTTTGCTAAATTTTTTTTCCAGCTGGTAAGACAAAATAATTTCTTTGATTTTTCTTGTGTATGAGTGTTCTGAAGTGAGTATCGCGTTTTTAACGAATTGCTGGGTAATGGTAGAGCCGCCGCGGGGAGGGCACAGTCCTCCCAGGTTGCCGAATGCTTCATGGCAGAGGGCCATGCCGATGGCCGGGATGTCGAAACCGCCATGCTTGAAGAAATCCTTGTCTTCAACGGCAATAGTGGCGTCTTTCATGTAGGCGGGAATGTTCTCAAGCTGAATAATCGTCCTTTTCTCAGGGCCGTGAATTTCATATAGTATAGTTTTGCCGTCGTTAGCGTAAATTTTCGTGCTTTCAGCGACAGTCCGGTCAATAATTTTATTAGGATCGGGCAGGTCCCGCGAGACCCAGGTAAACAAGCCGATCATCCCGATAACAATCACTAAAAAAAATACCACCAGAATCTGCAGCCAATGCGAAAGGATTCTCTTGAACAAAGGTTTTTTCCCTTGGCCCTCTCTGGTTCTTTTTACCAGTCGTTCGCCAATCTTTCTTATGTGAAACTTCGAATCTCTTAATTGGGGGATAGGCATTTTATTTTATCTGTATTGTTTAGAACAAATAATGGCTGCACCGATCACGCCAGCCTGATATTTCAGCTTAGAAGCGACAATCTTAGTTTTTTTCAACTCCGGATATATTATTTTATCATTAACGGAATTTATGGCGGTATTAATAAGCAATCCGACCTTCGACATCCCGCCGCCAAGAATGATGATATCGGGATTGTAGCTGTGAATCGCGTTAGCCAATCCAATGGCCAGGTGGCATGACATAAGCTGAAATACTTTCAGGGCATTTTTTTTGTTGTGTGCTGCTTCATCTTCTATCTGATACGGGGTTTTGGTCTGTTTGGTGATTTTTTTATAAATTTTTACCGCTGCTGAACCGGAAACCAGCGCTTCGAAGTGCCCGTAGCGCCCGCAGCTGCAGACCGGCGAGCCGGTGGCGATGGTCGTGTGCCCGAATTCAATTATGCCCTGAGCGCCGTGATAAATCTTTTTATTGATTACCAGCCCCGCGCCGATCCCCGTACCGATCGTTATCGTCAGGCAGGTATTATATTTCTTCCCTTCCCCGACAACCGCCTCAGCCAGGGCAACGCAATTGGCGTCATTATCCAGATGAACCGGTACCCTGAATCTTTTTTCTAGTATCTGTTTCAAAGGCACATTATGCCAGTCAGCCGGGAGGTTTGGGCTGCTGACTACTATGCCGGATTTGTTTTTTACCTGTCCAGTGATGCCGATGCCGATGCCTCTGACCTGGGAAGTAAATAAACCGCCGCTGCTAGCCAAAATGTCGGTTAGCACGGTTTTTTTATTGTGGTTATTTATGATAAATTTCTTGCTGGCAATAATCCGATTTTGCTGGTTAACCAGGCCAGCCTGAATTTTAGTGCCGCCGACATCTAGACCCAGCGTGTAAGTTGCCATAATGTTTTAGATTAGCCTTTTTATTATAACAGAATTAAGCTATAATATAAATGAAGGAAAAAATAATTATGGATAAAAAAGTGCTAACTGAAGAGATTCTGTCCCGGGGGGTAGAAGAAGTAATCGTGCAGAAAAGTTTATCAGAAAAATTGATCTCAGGCAAGAAGCTGCGCATCAAGTTCGGAGTTGATCCCACCTCGCCAAAAATACATTTGGGGCACTCTGTAGTTCTGAGAAAATTGAAGGCTTTCCAGAACCTGGGGCACCAAGTTATTTTTTTAATCGGTGATTTTACCGCGCAGATCGGCGATCCCTCTGACCGCCTGTCAGCGCGTCAGCCTTTGACCAAAGAACAGATTACGGAGAACATGAAATTATATAAGGAGCAGGTTGGCAAGATATTGGATCTGAAAAAAGTGGAAATCAGGCATAATTCCGAGTGGCATGGCAATATGGACTTTGCCGAGCTTTTTTCCGTAGCCAGCCGTTTTACCGTCAATCAAATGCTGGAGCGCGATATGTTTAAAAAAAGGATCCAGCTTAGAAAACCTCTCTGGGTCCATGAAATGATGTATCCAATCCTGCAGGCCTATGATTCAGTAGCCCTGCGGGCGGACGTGGAGCTGGGCGGCACTGACCAGACTTTCAATATGCTGGCGGCCAGAACCCTGCAGCCGCATTATGACCAGCCGCCACAGGATATCATGACCGTGCAGCTGTTAGAAGGCACTGATGGCCAGAAAAAAATGAGCAAAAGCACGGGAAATACCATAGATTTGTCGGATTCTCCGCAAAATATGTTCGGCAAGGTGATGTCCATCCCCGACGGGCTGATTATCAAGTTTTTTACCTTGCTGACGGATTTATCACTGAAAAAAATTGTTGAGTTTGATCAGGCTATCAAAAAAGGCGCCAATCCCCGTGATTATAAGTTTTTACTGGCTAAGGAGCTGGTAGCGATGTATCATGGCGATAAAAATGCGCAGGCTGAGGCCGCGGAGTTTGACCAGGTTTTTAAAAACAAAAAGGCGCCAAGCAGCATACCGGAATTCAAAGCGACAAAAAGTCAGTATGCCATTATAGAATTGATTACTGAGGCCAATCTGGCTAAATCCAAAGGTGAGGCCCGCCGCCTGGTCACTCAGGGAGGCGTGCGTTATGACCAGAAATTGGTTAAAGATTGGCAAGCCGTTATCAAGGCCGGTGCCGGCAAGGTGCTGCAGGTTGGCAAGCGTAAATTTATAAAACTGGTAAAATAATTTTAACTCTCACATGGCTATAATAATCATTGGCATTTTAGCGCTAGTATTATATTTTCTCGGCACCCATCTGTCCATGGCGACTTTTTATAAGCCCTACCGCTATTGGTGGAATTACTACAGCGATCTGGCATATTCGAAGAATGGTTTTGTTTCGCGCTTTTTCAACGTCAGCGGTACGGTTATTTTCGGCTTGGGCTACAGCGTCGTCTGGTTGAGTATCGGTAATTTTGTTGATAACCACATTCTGCTGATACAAATCGCGGGCATTATCGGTTCCCTGTCCCTGATCGGCACGATAGTCTTTCCTTATGAAAAATTTCAGCAAGTACTGCATGGCTTTCTGGTGATGCTGTCGGTTTTTGGCTTGAACTTGGCGCTTTATGTCATTAATCTGGAATACCACTCCTGGCTGCTCCGCGTAAATATCGTTGCTTTCATAGTATATTTTATAGTCTGGGCTATTGCTAATCTAGCCTTCCGGGCGGATTTAAAAAAAGCCAGGCCATTCCATTCCCCGGTGCAAAAACTTTACGTTTTAATATTAGAGCTGGCTTTGCTGTCGGTGCTGCTGGGCAGATAAGCTGGGGGCGAAAATTGTTTATCTGAATTGATTTGCTGCCGTTTTTTGGCAGTTTGGCTTTTAATTTTCTTGGACAACCAGCCCGGCTGTTAAAATTTTTAACAAAAGAAGAAATAGGAAGCTATGAGGAATTTTTTGTCAAACTAAAGTTTGACAATCCGAATATGAGGTTAAAAAAAGCCCAACCGGATGGCCGGAAGGGCGCAGAATGCTTGGTGTAAACGTATGGTTAAGTACTTGTCGCTGTAGCCTTGTCTGGCTGCTCGCAGAAAAGAACGGTGGCGTAAGCGCAGTAGACTACAAAGGCGATGAAGACGCCGATCAGATAATAATCGACTCCCCTGTTCTGCAGGATGCCGAACCACCGGTAGATGTGTGGCAAAAATGCAAAGGCAAGTATGGCCGCGAAAAGGGTGCTGAATACCGGCAATTGCAGAATAACTTTATCACCCCGCCGACTGACTTTGTGCTCGTATCTTATGAACAAAACTGCACCAACGAGAGCGATGATCGCCAGACAGAAAGCTATGAGGCCCATTGTTATTCGTAGCACCTCAAATGATGTCATTATTCCATTTGCAAAAAAGTAGAAAAAAGAATAGTAGAGGCACACGATGAAGGCGGTAGTATACAGTGACATCTCTGACGACAATATTTTTCTGGTAATGATCATTATTGGCTCCTTTGGTTTTGGTTTCAATTTATATTTCAATGTGGCAGTGTAGCATGTTGCGGGGGCCTTGTCAATAGCCGTATTATGAACTGGCGAGTGCACCTTGGGAAAAGGTATGCTTGAATAGGTATACACGGTGAATTATAATGACTTATATTTTAAATTTTTACAGGATTGCTTGACAGCTGTTTTTTTTCGCGGTAAGGTGGATTTTTCCGCGTTCCTTAATAAAAAGTTTCATTGGATGAATTTATATAGATAGATAAAAAAACCACAATCTTCCCAAGGAGGAAAGAAGATGCATTTATTTTTGAAACGAACCGTCTGCCTGTTGGCTGTCTGGCTGTTTCTTTTGCCGGCATTATTGTCTGCCCAATCACGAGGCGATTACGACCGAGACCGCCGCTCAACTAGATTAGTGGATCTGACCTTTGGCCTTTTAACAAACCGGGGCTATGAGGCCAGTCACGTATCAACCGGGACCGCGGCTGGAACCGCCCTTAAGTACGAACAAACCGGCGGCTTTGAAGCCATGCTGACTATCCGGCAGCACATTTTTTCGCTTGGCGGGTATCTGCGCAACTGTAGCGCAGCCAACAGCCAGAGAATCGTGTTGGATGATTATTCCGGCGGTAACTGGCAAGAAATTGCCATGGGTCAGACGCAGCTTGGGCTGGCGGCGATGGTGGCCACTGAATTCTTTCAGCCATCCAGCAGCTACCCCTGGTTTTGGCTGAAACTGAGAATGGGCGGTACAGCCGATCCTTTTGGTCGGACGGTACGGCTCCGGCAAAGCCTGGACGATTACAGCGGCTTCGAGGATAACAGCCTGGGAGTCTGGAGAGAGCATACTTTCTTCATTGACGGCCTGGTTACCCTGCAGGACGCTAATCGCAGCCAGTTCGGGATTTTTTCCGCCGGTTTGCGGTTAACTCGCTATATTAACAGCTGGTCGCCGAAAAACAAGTCCGCGGCGTTCAGCCTGGAGCCTTCAAGCAGTTGGGGGCTGGCATTGTTGTTTAATCTATCTATATAGCCTTCAATGGCGCAACCAAAAAGCTTCTGGTCGGCAGACTAGAGGCTTTTATTATTGAAAATTATTTTTCTTTAACGTTTCGGGGTATCTGAAGTTGTCTATGAATAGAAGTGTAATAATTTGGCCTGTGGCCTAACATTGGAATGAATAGACAATTTGGGCGGAACAAATGAGAAATTCTTTCATGATTTTACCTTGATTTAGGATCCTTTTCAATTTATCCACACTATGCATAGGGTTGACATACGGTTGTTTTGGTGATACTGTGTGTAATCAGCTCTTTCTATAACGATAGAGCGATTAAAGTGGATAAAACGAAGAGACGCATCATTGCTACGTAGTATCTCTATTGAGAAAGGAAGGTGACTAATGGGAAAGCAGCACTTTATTCAAAAGGGTGATGGATCGGAAGTCAGCATTACGCAAGAAGGAGAAATAGCTGGTTTCCGGGCAGGTGATCGTGTGCGGTATACTGATGAGTGTTTTCCTCATTTAAGTGGGAAGACCGCCTTGGTTGTAGGTTTCGATGAGCAGAATCAGATCTGGACGCAACCCGATGGTCAAACCGGTTGCGCCAGCACGCGGGAGGACCACGCCACGAAGCATCTCATCAAACTCTAAACCAACCACACTCCAGCTGATCAATATTATTCCGACACAAAAGCCGTATGGTTTTACCCAGCGGCTTTTATCTTTTTAAAAAACATTTTCGCCATAGCATACAACTCATTATTATACGTAGTGTTTTCGTAAATTAACGCAATATTTGCTTATTATGCGAACTTAAGTCGCATTTCCTATTAATTTAAGACTATCAAGTTATCATTTAGTATGCAAATTTAGGGTAATTTTATTTATATAAAAACAGGCACTTTATATTTATGTCTGTTTTTAGGGACCGCGTTTATTTTCCCCGGTAGAATTTTGCTGCTTCCTCTGGAGGTACGGTATTGATAATGACGCGCGAACCGAGCTCCACGCCTGCCCAGGTGTCGCGGCGCGGACAGACGCGCAGGTAAAAATATTCGTTTTGGTCAGTGAGTGTCTGGTGCATGTAAAAATTATAGGGGAGATTCAACTTGTTTATTTTTTGCAGGACCAGCTTCAGCGCATGCGACAGGGATTTCAGTTCCCCTTCATTCAAAAGGGTAATATTATCAACCTGTCGTTTGGGCACGAACCAGGCTTCGTAATTGTATGACGAGGCATAGGGGCAAAATACGGAAATGTATTTGTCATTATATATTTTTCGCGGACCGCGTGGTTCCACCACCGCCAGGTGCTGATAATATGAATAGCCGTTTTTTATCTGGTATTTCCTGGCCCTGGCCAGTTTGTTGATAATATGGTTAGGTACAAATCCCGCCGCCATTATCTGGGAGTGGGCGTGCACCAGCGAGGCGCCGGCAATACCGCCGTGGTTTTTGAATATTATTATGTATTTTACCCTTGGATCTTCGGACAGGGCTTTGGTCCTGGCTTGGTAGGTTTGCAGCAGCCTGAAAATATGTTCCTGGCCGAATTCCGCCAATTCTTTATTATGATGCGGGGTTTCAATGATTACTTCCTGATGGCCGTAAGCCTTGGGGTTGTCAACAGAGACAAACGGAAAAATATTTTTTATGACTTTTATCTCCCACCACTGTTCCGGACCAACCTGGTAAAGCGCCGGCTGGGAGGGTTTTTTTACTTCCTGGCAGAATGGGCAGTCCTTCGATTTGACCGGAATCTCCTGGTGCCGGGCGGCATCGTGGGGACGCCCGCTTCTTTTCGGCGCCACAATAATAAAACGGTCATGAATTTCATCTATACGAATTTCGCTTTTGCATGCGGACGTCTTAGCTTTGATTTTTTTTGCTGTCATTGTCAGGCTTTTATTTTGATAATTTTTTGTACAGCTGGATGTATTTCTTGGCGGAAGATTTCCAGGAGAAATCTTTTTTAATGTCTTTTTCAACTATATTATACCATTTTTTCTGGTCCTGGAAAGTATTAATAGCGCGCTTGACTGTCTCAAAGAATTCCGCGGAATCGTAATTTTTAAGAACAAAGCCTTCCCCGTCATTTTCGTGATAATCAGCGACTGTATCTTTCAGCCCGCCAGTAGCCCGGACGATCGGTACTGTGCCGTAGCGCATGGCGATCATCTGGCCCAGGCCGCAGGGCTCGAATTTTGAGGGCATCAGAAAAATATCAGAACCGGCATAGATTTCCTGGGCAAATTTGGCATTGAATTCCAGCTTGGCATACATTTTTTGCGGATATTTATGACTGATCTCCGCCATCATTTTTTCCAGCTTAGGATCGCCGGTGCCGAGCAGGACAAACTGGATATTTTCCCGGGCTAATTTATCAGCTACCTCATAAATCAAGTCAATGCCTTTTTGGTCGGCCAGGCGTGAGACAATTCCCAGGACAGGGATATTTTTATCCTTTTTAAAATTGCATATTTGCTGCAGCCCTTCTTTGCATTTAGCTTTTCCGGATAGGTCTTTGGCAGAAAAATTAGCCGTAATGCTCTCATCTGTTTCCGGATCAAATCTTTCCACGTCAATGCCGTTTAATATGCCGACCAGCTCATTTTTCCGGGTAAGCAGGTCATTTTCCAGCCCGGCGCCGTATTCTGGAGTTAAAATTTCCTCGGCATAGGACGGGCTGACGGTATTTAAATAGTCGCTGGCCAGAATAGCCTGCTGCAGGCTGGAAATATGGCCATCTTTTTGTATTTTTAATGCTGGGTAGTCGCTGGCCGAAAATCCTAGTGCCTTAAAAATAGTTTCCGCCTGGTACCAGCCCTGGTATTCCATATTATGGATGGTCAGCATTGTTTTTATATTACCCAGTTTTTTATTTTTCTTTGCCAGCACCTTTAGGATTACCGGGATCATGCCGGCATGCCAGTCCTGGCAGTGCACTATGTCCGGATACCAGTCCAGGGCTTCAAAAAAACCCACGCTGGACCTGGCCAAAAAAGTAAAACGCTCCGCTTCGCGGTTTGAGCCGCTGGAGGAGGCGTCTTTTTCAAAATAAATGCCGTTCTCCCCCAGATATTTTTTATGATCAATCAGATAAACAGGCACTTCGCTGCCCGGCAGAGGAGTTTCAAATATTGCCACCGGCTCATTAGCTCCGTTAAAAGGCACTATGACGTTTTCCGCCACTTTTTTCTGCGGGTATTTCTGCGCGTCAATAACGCCGTATCGGGGGATGGCAATGCGCACATCCACACCAAGCTTGATCAGGGCTTTTGGCAGAGCGCCGGCCACATCACCCAGCCCGCCGACTTTGGCCAGGGGCGTCAGTTCAGAAGAGACAAAGAGGACTTTTATTTTCTTCATATTTAATTTAAGTTTCTATTTAAGTTTTTATAAATCTCGTAAGGCACTTTGAAATAATCCCATTGCTTCTTGATCAGTTCCTTTTTTGAGATATCTACGTCAGTATGATAATCGCTGCCGCCGGTGATGATTAAATTATTATCCAGCGCCATTTTCTGGTAATGTTCTACCTGCCGCCAGTTATGGTAAGGGGAGAGCACTTCCAGGCCATCAAGCTGGTTTTTTATCAAATCTCCAATGATTGGGTCTTCTTCAAAAGTGAGTTGCTGGCCCGGATGCGCCAGTACGGCCAGTCCGCCGCTTTTTTTAATGATATCAATTGCTTCCGCGGTTGGCAATTCAGATTGCGGCAGATAAGCCGGCTGCCCGTAGCCGAAATAATGATAGACTTTTCCGAAGTAATTATTTTCTGCGGGCGGCAGTTCTACTTCCATTTTTTTCAGGTTGGCCGGATTTTTTTCCAATTCTTTGATGAGGTGCACCACGCCTAAATAACGCGAAGGCCCGGAGAATAGGGATTCAGCGTTGATTATAAAGCCTTGTTTGATCAGTTCTGCCACCGTCTGCCTGACTTTTTGCTGGTGGTCAGCCTGAAGGACGATTAAAGAATCGGCCAGTACGGTCTTTCCCGGCTTAAAATTATAGCCCAGCAAATGGAAGCCTTTATTTTGGTGCCTGGTATAAATTTCCACGCCAGGGATTATTTTGATTTTATGCTCTTCCGCCAGTCTGGTTATTTCCGGTACGCCGTCGATGACATTATGATCGGTCAGCGAGAGAACTTTTATCCCGTACTTACTGGCGGCACCCAGCAGCTCCCGGCAGCTCAAGGCACCCTCGGAATAAACTGAATGGGTATGCAGGTCGATGTATGCCATTAATTATAGAGCTTAAAAGTATTGGTCAGAATTTCCCTTATTTTTTTATCTGAAAAGCTTACCATCTCCTGAATGTCTTTTTTATCTTCATAAAAATAATAACTGATAATATTGAAAACAGACTGGATAAGCACCTCGATAATCCAGAGGTCGTCAAATTCCTTATAACCGGCGTATTTTTTTCTGAATTTCTGGTAAAGTATTTTTTGCCAGCCAGGGTCATTATAAGCCCGCATCCAGAGTACTACCGGGTCATGGTTGGGGTTGGACCAGCCGATATTTTCCCAGTCAATCACATGCAGGCGCTGCTGCGTGCGCAGGAAATGGCAGGAATACGGTTCCTGATGCGCCAGCACCTGGGGAGCGGTATTATATATTGAAGCGTATTTGGTAAATTCTATTTTAATAAGGCGGGACACGCCAGGCCATTTCATGTACTGCTCTATTTTTTGCCAGTGGGGGCTGATAAAACGCCAGAGGTTCCTGGTAAAATCCGGGCGGTATAAAAATTTTTTGAGATTTACCGGCAGGTCGGCTGGTTTGATGCTTTGCAGGTTGGTAAAGGTTTTTACGAACCAGTCCAGGTTCGGTTTGGTGAAAAATGTTTTTTTGAATCTGATATTGCCGCCGTTGACATTATAAAACTTGCCGCTTAAATATTCGCGCATATACCAGGCGCGTGGCTTCAGCCCGAAGGCCTGGATGCGAGGAGTAACCGATTTTACCTGATGAAATTTGGAGTACTGGATGAAATTCAGGAATAATATTTCCCGGGAGAATTTTTCATTGGTCAGGTGGTCTATGGAGTCGGTGTACAGGCAGATCTTGAAAACGCACTTCTGTTTGTTCCTCAGCCCCTCGGCAATGAAATAGCGCGGGCCGAAGCGGATTTTTTTTATTATTTTAAAATCTTCCCAGGAAATAATATCCTTGGCAATTTGCCTGACCGCATCTAGGCGTTCGTTTTCCATTATTTCTCCCTTGGTAGGCATTGTCTATTTTCTGGTTATTTGGTCTTTTTTTTCTTTCAGTTCATTTACCCGATCGCGAATTTGCGCGGCCCGTTCGTATTCCCGGGCCTTGGCTGCTTCCAGCATCTGTTTTTCCAGGTTGCCGACGATTTTATTGAATTCCTCCTCGGGTATGTAAGGCATTTCCGTAGTAATGCGTTGGGTCACATCCTCATCCGCGCTTTTTGCCAGCACATCAACCTTGCCCGAGCGCTGCCAATCAAAAGCGGTGAAGATGATTTTGTGGTAGAGCGATTCTGCCAGCTTTTTAATTTTTTCAGGTACCGGAGATTCCTGCACCACGCCGTTCAAATCCCTGGCTCCGGCCTCAATCATTTCAATGCTCCACCAGGGCATGGCTGAAGCCCACCAGTATTGGTCGGAGTGAATAGCCTTGTCCAGATTGTGTCGCACTCTTTTAAATTGCTTATCGGTTGTTTTAATAGATTTGAAACTTTTCAAGGCCAGGTTGGTCAACTGCCATTGCATGGTGTGGATGGTATTGTTTTTTTCTTTCCAGCGAGAAAATGGCGTATTTCTCTCGATATCTTTTTTCATCAGCGCCCAGGTAGAGGGCCGGGGATCGATAGTTTGCCGTTTTGGGAAAAGATTTGGCAACTCAGAAATTGTTGCCGGCTTGAGCTTCTCGGTGTTATACAGGTCAAACAGCAGGTCTTCCAGCCCTGGACGGTGGTGTCCGAATGTTTCGCCGTCCATAGCGGTGATCAGGTATTCATTCCGGTTGATCCGGTCGCCGAGCAGCTGTACCAGCATATTGCCGGAAAAAACGCTCATGCCGATTTCCGCCGAAAGTATGCGGAAACTGGCTTCCCGTTCGCGGAAAAATACAAAAAAATCTTTTAGGCTTTTGAGCTCGTAAATTTTTGACCAGTCAATGTCTTTAATATTTCCTGAATAGGCCAGTTCGTCCAGGATCAGCCAGCGGAAGCCGGCTTTGGCTATGGCTTCGCCGACCTGGCGGTTGTAGGCCATTTCTGGCGGGAAAAAACCCTGCGGATTAAAAACTTTACCAAAATATTTTTTATTTGTTCTGGCATTTAATTCGATTTGTCTGACTATTTCCTCTTTTGGCATCAATGGCAGGAAAGGGTGGTATTTGGCACTGCCCGTCAGCTCAATTTGTCCGCGTTCAGCCAGAAATTTAATATCTGCAATAACATCTCGACAATTGTATTTATCAAGAAGTTCCGTCAGCACGGCATTAATATTCAGAGTCAGTCTGGCCTGGGGGTTGGCTTTCAGCCCCTTAGTTAGCTTGCGGTAGCTTTCATTGGCTATTTTCTTCACCCAGTATTCTTTCTGCGTGGGTGGCTGGTAGATGTGTAGGAAATTTGCCCAGATCATGTGTTAGTAGGTTAGCCACTAGTCATTAGCAACTAGTGGGGGTTGGTTTAGTTAGTTGTTAGCCACTAGTTGTTAGTACCTAGTGAGTTAGTAATTAGTTTATTGGCCACTAGTTACTAGTGGATTGATATTATACTTTCACGATTTTAATGCGCTGATTAATTTATTAAGCATTTTCATTACTTCTGTTAATAAAGCATCAATTTGATTATAGCTTGTTTCATTAATAAACTTTAGTTTTTTAGCTATTAGTATTTGAGTTTCTAATTCTGCGCCTGAACCAAAGGCAATTCTGATGAAATGGGCGTATTCGAGACGAGATTTCCTGTTAAAACCCTCGGCAATATTAGACGGAATTGATACTGCTGATCTTTTTATTTGTGAAGTTAATCCGAATATTTCAGATTTTGGAAATTGCTCAGTCAGTTTATAAATTGCTGTTACCAGTTCAATCGATTTTTGCCAAACAGTTAGTTCTTTGTAGGAGTTCATGGGTTAGTAGTTAGTACCTAGTAATTAGCCACTAGTGGCTAGTAGGCTTGATATTAATCTTCATTCGACAGTTTATAACAATCTTGATTTTCGCACTTGAATGGTTGGATAAGGGGTGGTTTTAAAGTATCTTTTCTGAATTGAGGATTCAGCGTCTGCATTAGTAAAATTATTCTATTACCATTAAAATGTTTCAATTCTTCAATTATTTCCACTTCGGTGAAATTATTTTCAATCTGAGTTTTTGCCGCACTAGTCATTGGAATTCTGGCATACTCAGTAAGTTGAGACAATAGAGTGTGTTTCATAAGTTATTTAGTTAGAAAATGTTTTGTGATAAAATTGTAATTACCATCAATACAGAGGTTATAATAAGTTGTATTGGAGCCAATCTCTCGGTAGCATGCCCTACGTAATTGTATAGGCTTAATGCTAATAAAATATATTACAGTAAATAAACTAAATCCTACTATTAATAAAAGTAAATAGGGAGGAAACTTTAAACCATATTTTAAACGATTTCTATAAAGCCAAAATACTATATATATAAAACCAAGTATGAGTAGCCAATCAATTATTGGGATGAACGCGGATATACCAAGAAATATAATTAGTGGGAATGATATAATATATAAAAGTATAACTATTTTTTTTATATTTTCTTTATGTTTTATAAAAAATTCTTTTTTTACGATTGCCTTTTGAATGATAAAAAATAGAGCGTAGAAGACAGCGAAACTAATTACAATATCAACAATTAATCCAATGATTTTACCAAACTCGAATGATTTTGTTTCAAAAAACTCAATCATAGCAGGGAGAAAAGCAGCAACAGTCGCAATCAGCCAATAAGAAAAAACAAAGGTTCGATATCCTCTTGAGTTTCTCGCTATTAATGGTTCCCGATGCGAGTTTAATCGCATAGAATCATCAATTTTTTCTTCCAATTTATTTTCTTTTATATTATCATCCATATTTTTTCACTAATAACTAACAATCAATTGACTAATCACTAACTTACCAGTGGCTAACTACTAACTTCCTAGTGGCTGGCCACCTTTTTGCCTCCGATATACCGAACCGTATCAAACCTTTTTAAATATTGCTCTGAAATTTTATTATATCTGCCGGTTTTTTGCCATTGTTCCGCCAGGTTTACGACTTTCAGCGCTGTTTTTTCGATTGAACCAGGTTTAGTTTGGAGTATCGAAGGGATTCTGGCGATTTCCGCGATTTTTTCTCTGATAATATCCAGGCTCCACCAGGGTTTGGCCGAAGCCCACCAGAATTGGTCGGAAGCCAGCGCCTGGTCAAGCATGGCACGCGCCAGCGGGTATTCTTCATGCCGACGGTTGTCATTTACCAATTTAATTACTTCATTGAGCAACTTCCATTGATAGAAGTGAATAGGGTTATTCTTGTCTTCCCAGAGCGCATAGGGCACGCCCCGCTTTAATTCATCTTCCTGTGAAGACCAGCTGGCAGGGTGGGGCGTGATAATTTCCGTTTTTTTGTATTTTTTCAGTAGCTCGCTGACAGTAACTATTTTTTTATAGTTTGATTTAAGCAGGAATTTCCAGTAAAGATCCAACTTTTTGCGGTGGTGGCCGAGATTTTCTCCGTCCATCGCGGTAATTACTGAGAATTTGCTGCGGCCGTCAATAGCAATCTGCTTCCAGAAATCCTCCGGTTTTTTAATCTGGCTGTGGAAGGAAATATAATCGCTTAAGTAGCGGTTGCGGAAAACTAATTTGATTCTTTGCCCCTTAATTTTATATACGGAATCAAAATATATTTTTCCCAGCTGCCCATAAGCCACTATCTCATCGGCGATTATCCATTTATATCCCATTTTCTCTACGATTTTTCCCATTTTTTCACTAAAGGCCATTTCCGGCGGAAAAAATCCTGTAGGGTGGTAATTTTTACCGAAATACTTTTTATTTTGGTGATGATTTAAATTTATCTGCCTGATGATTTCCGCCTCCGGCAGCAAGGGGAGGATAGGATGGTACATGGCGCTCTCAACCATTTCAATCTGCTGCCTGCCCGCCAGTTTTTTTATGTCATTAATAATGTCGGTATAACCCTGATCAGCCAGCTGTTCGGTTAATGAACCCGAGAGGTTCAGCGTGATTTTAAAGGTTGGATTTTTTTTCAGAATTTTCAGCAAAGGGCGGTAGCTTTCTTTGGCTACTTTTTTGATAATTTCTTTAGACCAGTTTGGCGGCTGGTAAATATGGAAAAAATTTGCCCAGTACATTTATTTGATATAAGGCAGCTCTTTATTAGTTTTCCTTGATTTTAAATTTTTTATGGCCACATTGAAGAGCTGGATGTATTTTTTTGCCGGCAATTCCCAGGAATATGACTGCTGCATGGCATGCCAGGTTAAATATTCCCAGATTTGGGGGTATTTGTAGGTTTCCAGGGCGCGCGTCAGGGCGATGATGAAATCAATGGTAGTAAACCGCCTGAAAACGAAGCCATTGCCCTTGCGCGTTTTTGCATTAAAATTCGTAATCGTGTCCGACAGCCCGCCGGTTTCATGTACAATGGGGATGGAACCGTAACGCAGGCTTTTCAGCTGGGAGATGCCGCAGGGCTCGAAGCGCGAAGGCATCAGGAACATATCTGACCCGGCGTAGACTTTTGATTCCATCGCTTCGGTAAAAGGCGTGTAGATGCCTAATTTTTTCGGGTATTTCCGCGCTGCTTTTTTGAAAAACGCAACATATTCCTTAAAACCCTCCCCGACGATTACAATCTGCAAAGGTAGGCGCATCAAAGTTTCAATCGTTTCCATAATCAAAGTAAAGCCCTTTTGCTCGGTTAAACGGTTGACTACGCCTATTAATGGGATGTCGGGGTTTCTATCCAGAGCCACGATTTTTTGCAGGGCCAGCTTGTCCTTCTTTTTCCGGCGCAGGCTGTTCCAGTCATATTTATATTCAATATTATTATCATAGGCAGGATTGTGCACCGTATAATCAATGCCGTTAATTATGCCATAGAGGTTATTTTTTCGGTGCCGCAGACAGCGATCCAGCCCCTGGCCAAATTCCGGCGTGGTAATTTCTTCGGCATAACGCTCGCTGACGGTATTGATGACGTCCGCGTACATGATGGCTCGTTTGGTAAAATTCAAAGTTTTAATGATATTCGGATGGCGAATAGGATCTGTCAGACCGTCATCTTTGTGATGTTCCTGTATGCGCCACCAGTCGCCGGAGGACTGGAAAGTGAGATTATGTATGGTAAAAAGAGTGGCGGCTTTCTTCAGGCTGGGGTAGCGTTTGAGGTATTTTTTCATCAGATAGGGTACGGTGCCGGCTTGCCAGTCGTGGGCATGCACGATGTCAGGCTTCAGATTCTGGCTATCGAGCAGCCGGAGAGCCGCCATATTGAATATAAAGAAGCGCAGATTATCGTCATCGTATCCGTAAACCCGCGCGCGGCAGCCAAAAAGCTTTTCATTATTGATAAAATAAATTTTCAGGTTTTCGCTGAAATCAAGGTACTTTATGCAGATAGGGTATTTTTCCTTGCCTAGCGTAATGGTAAAAACGGCGGCTTCTTTCAGATTCAAATTTTGCTCTTTGATAAATTTATAATACGGAGTTATCAAAAAAACCTTGTGTCCGAGGCTGGCCAGGGCTTTTGACAGGGACTTGGTAACATCGGCCAGGCCGCCAGTTTTTGAATAAGGGCTGACTTCGGAAGTAATACTGGCAATGCGAAATATTTTAACCATAAATTTTAAATATACCCCAAATGGCGGGCGGTGATGACAAACATGGCATGGCTCCAGGCCAGAGGATAAATGCCGACGCGGATATCGTCGAAATACTGCTCCGGCAGGTAGTAGTTAAATTTTTTTGATCTCTCTACCACCCAGTCGAAGTATTGGTGCGCTTTGGTTTTATTGCCCTTGATGGCGTAGTAAATAGACATCCAGCAATTTAATACCGGCCAGGCGCCGCCGCCTTCCTGGGCTGATCCCTCACTGTCAAAGTAATCAAACTGGAAACGATGCACTCCTCCTTTGACTACGATATTTTCTTCGATCTTCTGGACGGTATTTATCATTCTGGCATCGTCGGCCTCATAAATTTTACAGGGGTATACCAGGCCGAGCATTGAAGCATCAATATTCGGATCGGAGATCACTCCCTGGTTGCGAAAAAAATATTTTTTTTCTTTTTGATAGGCTTCATCAATCTGCTGCGTCATCTGCATGGCAGTTTCTTTCCATAAATGATTGGGAATAATTTCGTTAGCGCAGAATAGGCCTCTGACGCAGGCAGCCAGCGAGTAGGTAAAATTATTTTTCAGCCGGGTGGAGGTTTTCCTTTCTAGCATTTCCCAGACATCCGTAGTCGGCGTAACAAAATGGTCCTTGTCCCACTGGGAAGCCAGGCCGTCCGCTAAACGCTGGATTAATTCTTTGAATTTTAAAGCTTTTTTTAAATCTTTTTTAAAATAATGATGGATGACCCAAAGTAAAATTCCGGTCTGGTCAGCCTGGAATTGCTTGCCCATGGTAGCAATACGGCCGTTGGTTGAGTAATTTGAGTATAATAATTTGTCGGTGTGGAAGTCTTCCGGCCGATCATTGACCCAATTGAAAAAGTTTTCCTGGATCGGCAGTTTCAGATATTCAGCCGCCACGCAGACGAAAGCGGCGTCGCGTATCCAGACATAACGGTAGTCAGCTGCTTCTCTCGGGGAATAGGCCTTGTCGGTATTGGCGGCAACAATGGCGCCGTTTTCCAGCGCGCATCCTTTGATTACCTCTTTTGAGGTAGAAATTATTTTTTGGATATTTATGGGCGTAGTCATATTTATATGAATTCTTTTGTCTGCCCGCAGCAGACGGCGATGGACAGGGCGTCCGCCACGTCGTCCGGTTTTGGAGTTTTTTTCAGCTTAAGGATCAGTTTGATCATCAGCTGCATCTGATTTTTTGAGGCAAAACCATAGCCGGTAATGGCTTGTTTGACCTGTAATGGCGTAAATTCTTTTATGATCAGTTTATTTTTTACCCCGGCCAGAATAGCCACGCCCCGCGCCTGCCCGACTTTCAGGGCAGTCTTCGTATTCTTGGCGAAAAATAGCTCTTCTACCGCCATAATATCGGGTTTATATTTTTTGATAATTTTTTCAATGCCCTGGTATATTTTGAAAAGCCTGTCGCTGAATTCTTCTTTTGTCGAAGTGGTGATGGCTCCGCTGCAGATGGTCTCTGTCCGATTGCCCGTCTTTTTTATCACTCCATAGCCAGTGATGGCAAACCCCGGGTCAATCCCCAAAATTGTTTGGCAGTTTTTAGTGATTGGCATTGGTAAAATAATTATTAACCTCGTCAAGCTCCTCAAGCTCCTCGAAAATTTTATTCAATTTGCCCTTTGCCTCTTCGCCGGTAATGGCAACTTTGGTTTTTGGCAGGAATTCGATCTCTGAAGAGGCTGGCTTAATATTCATTTTTATAAGCAGATCGCGTATTTTTCCCAAATCGCCAACTTTAGTTACAATGGTAAATCCCTCTTCTTCTTCCTGGATATCTTCAGCGCCAGCGTCGATCATCTGCAATTCGAATTCTTCTTTGTTGCTGACTAGGTTTTTAATGATTCTGATGGCGCCTTTTTGCTCAAACATCCATTTGACGCTGCCGCTATTGCCCAGATGGCCCTGGTATTTATTGAGAATATTGCGAATATCAGAAGTAGTGCGGTTTTTGCTGTCAGTGGCCGCCTCAATAATTACGGCTACGCCCTGCGGTCCAAAACCTTCATAGATGACCTCGTCAATGCTGGCGCCGTCCAGTTCGCCGCTGCCGCGTTTAATAGCCCTTTCAATGTTTTCGTTGGGCATGTTGGCTTCTTTGCCTTTCTCAATGACCAGACGAAGCCGGAAATTCATGGCCGGATCAGCGCCCCCTTCTTTGGCAGCGATAGTAATGGCGTTGGCCAGTTTTGTAAAAACGCCACTTCTCCTTTTATCGGTAACCGCTTTTTGTCTTTTTATTTGCGTCCATTTTGAGTGGCCAGACATGTAAATTTTGCGGAAAAAATATTAATTTGCCCGTTAAATATAACATAATTTTGTAAAAAAATCAATTTGATTTATCGGGCACTTTGCTTTATAATAATGGCAATTAATGAGAGTTTTATACAGAGGTAATCAAAAAAATTTTAAGTTCTGATGATCATGTACCCTCTTAACCAACCCTATCTCATCATCCCGAAATTCATTGAACAACCCACCTGGGGCGGTTCATTTATTGCGCAATTAAAGGGTTGGGATAACCGTCCTGAATTTAAAAGCAAAAAAATTGGTCAGAGCTACGAATTATCCGGCCAATCTTTTTTGGCAATTGACTGTACCGACTCTGCTGATGAACGGTTTGGGCCGGAGGGATCAGCCATATCAATTAAAAAGGTTTCAATCTCTGATTTAATTACCCAAAACCCTGAAGCTGTCCTTGGTGAAGGGCGGACAAATTTGTCTTTGCTTATAAAGTTTACTCAGGCGCTCGGCAATTCTTTCCAGCTTCATGTGCCACCGGGCATTCAGCACCCGCATTGGCAGCCAAAACCGGAGTCCTGGTATTTCCTGGAGCCAGGGTTGGCGACACTCGGCCTGCAACCAAATATTGATGTCGCCAGATACCATGCGGTTTGCAATAAAATTGATCAGGCCATGCAGCAACTCAGCGGGCAGGTTTTGGATAAATTGATAACTATTGAACAAGCGCGGAAAAAAGCCCACGAGCTTGTTCGCCAAGAAAATCCCTGGCAGTTTGTTAATATAGTACCCATACCAAAACACTCGCTCGTTGATCTCTCGGCGGGCGGTTTGCACCACTCGTGGGAGGACAATTCTGATGCCTCGCCGTTAGGAAACGTGGTTTTTGAAATCCAGGCAGATAAAATGGATGAGGCCTCAACCATCAGATGTTTTGATCAGGGTAAGATAAAAGATGATGGTACTATCCGCCCACTGCAAATCAATGACTATTTTGATTTCTTAGATACTGATCCGACAAGAAACGTACCAGAAAGTTTTTTCAGTAAGCCAAGGGGTAAACAATTACTATCGACAAAGCATTACAGCCTTGATATTATTGAGATAACAAAAATAAAACATCTCATGCTCAATGGATCGTTTCATCATCTCTTTGTCCGTGACGGAGCGGTTGAGGTCGTTTGCCCTGGTGGCCGCCTGCGGCTTAGCCAAGGGCACAGCTGCCTGGTCCCAGCTTCAATAGCCGGCTACTCGCTTCAGGCGAATAAACCGTCAGTTGTCTTAAAAACATATCTTAATTAATATTATATAAACTATGAATATTGATTTCACCAATGTCGCCAAGCATTATGCCCCCCGTATTCATGAGAAAATGATCGAAGTGCTGATGGACCCAGATGGCGCGGGACCGGCCAATCATTACTACATGATTCGCGGTGGCAAGGAACAAAGAAATATTACTATCTGGGAAATAGGCACGATCAGCGGTGAATACATCAAAACCTATGGTCACTATCATGTTGGACAGATTGATGAGACCTACTGGATTGCCTATGGTGAGGGAGTGGCCGTATTGCAAAAACTGGCCACTGACCAGCAGGGCAACATGATTCCTGATGTCGTCGAGGAGTTTAAGGCGCAAATCGTCAAACCCGGTGATGAAATTTATATGGCGCCAGGCCTTGGCCATCTTTTCGCCAATATTGGCAGGACTTATTTCGTAACTGCTGATAACAGCCCGGTTAACTTCGGAGATCAAGACCCGGCTGGCATGCCTGGCCATGCTGATTATGAACTTGTTGAACAAATGCACGGCTTTGCCTATTATGTCGTTGAGCGGGACGGTAAGCCTGCTCTGATCCGGAATAAGCTATACAAAGAGATCCGGAAAGAGGATTTTGGTGGGCTGCCGGTGGTTGAAGAATAAAATAATTATTCATCTTTCACGGCGCTGATTGTTTCAAGGAACAGCTGGGGAAAAAGTAGCTATTGTTTAAATTTTTAGTTGTTGTAAAGTGATGGTAAGGTTTAATAAACCGGTCTCCGCCACCATGCTTGGTGGAGACTTTTCGTTTAGCTGCCGGATAATGATATAATTAACGATATGGCAAAAATGGCAATAATAAAAGAATGGCTGGTCAGGGAGAGGGTGGTAATTTCGTATATTGTGCTATTATTATCGTCATTTGTGCTTTTTACTTTTTTTCAGGCCGTACCGACATTAGCTGATCCGGATTCTTTCTACCATATAAAAATGGCCTTGCTGCTGCCGGAACAGGGCATTATCAAGTCTTTTCCCTGGCTGCAGGACACTATTCTGAAACAGAATTACATTGACCAGCATTTTCTTTATCATGTTTTTTTAGTGCCCTTTACCAGGATTATGAACCCCATCCAGGGAGCGAAACTGGCTACTATCATACTGAATACCGGTCTAATACTGTTTTTCTACTGGTTTTTAAGGAAATATCGGATAAAGCTGGCGTTTGTTTTTACGTTCGTGCTGCTGTTGAGCATGCCGTTTATTTTTCGAATTAATTTGATAAAAGCGCCGACCTTTTCTATTTTATTTCTGATTTTGGGCCTGCATTTTCTTTTTCAGCACCGTACGGCTGCGCTGTTTATCCTGTCTTTTCTGTATGTCTGGGCATATGGGGGTTTTATCCTGATATTATTTATTTCCGGCGCTTATTTTCTGGTCAGTTTCCTTTATGACGGGCTTAAAATTCAGGGTGCCAGAAGTTTCCGCAATATGCTTGGCCATGGCCGGGAGCTGCGCTTGTTTATGAGTTCTTTGGCAGGAGTGGCCGCCGGTCTGCTGGTAAATTTTAACTTTCCCCAGAATATTTATTTTTACTGGCACCAACTGGTGAAAATCGGGATAGTCAATTACCAGAAGGTGATTTCCGTGGGCAGCGAATGGTATCCCAATAAATTTTTTGACCTGACGGCTAACACGGCTTTCGTCAGCGCGCTCTTGATACTCGTTATCGCCATTAATATTTATCATTTTAAAAAACCCTCCAAGAAAACCATCACTATGTTTCTGGTGGCGCTTTTGTTTTTTATTTTCACCCTGAAGTCGCGTCGTTATGTTGAGTATTATGTGCCTTTCACCATAATTTTTGTCGCCTTCGCGCTGAATGAGCACATGAAAAAAATAAATTTTTTGCAAATCTGGCGCGATTTCTTAGCTTATTTTGTCAGACATAAAATTGTAGTCAGCCTGTTTGTAATTTACTTTTTTACAATATTTCCCGCCATCGTCACTCATGAGATCAGGCAGACTTACCGGGATTTCCAGGGTGGCATCAAGCTTGACCGGTTTTCCGCCTCCGCCAACTGGCTGAAAGAAAATTCAGCCGACGGGGATATTGTTTTTCATTCCAGTTGGGATGAATTCCCGGTATTGTTTTATCATAATTCCAAAGATTATTATATCATCGGCCTGGACCCGACTTTTACTTATGAATATGACAAAAATATTTATCAGGCGATAGTTGATATTACTCTCGGCCGGTGGTCAGGGGATCTTCATAAGGAGCTCAGCGAAACTTTTCATTCCTCTTATGTTTTTGTAGAAAGCACTCATTATGCCATGGATAAGCTGGTCAGGAGCGCGACCGGTTTTCAGCTGGTTTATGAGGATGAGGAAGCAAAGATTTATAAAGTGTTATAAAATACGCAATGCTCGAGAAAAAGCTGGACAGCAAATATTTTTTGATTATCGGAGTCGGACTAGCGGCGATTATTTGTTTGACGCTGGCTGGCTACTTTGCGCCGTCAAAGTTTTTTTCTTCACCCTCCCACGAGGGCATCAGCCTGGTGCGCGACGATCAGGAACTGGGAGTTTACTACGAACGGATGGGGTTTGCCAGGCAGGGAGAGTGGCCATACCAGATGACGCGAATAGAATATCCGGTGCTGGGAGTTTTATATCTGGCCATCCCGGCCCTGCTGACAAAAACTTTTTTGGGCTATGAATTAGGCTTGATATTGTTAAATTTACTGGCCACGCTCGGCGTAGTTATTCTTACCTACCGGATTTGTCGGCAGCTGGGGAATAGTCCGGCGAAAATCTGGCTTTTTTTATTGCCATCCGTACTATTTTACATAATCAACCGCTTTGATATCTGGCCGGTTCTGCTGGTGCAGATAGCTCTCTGGCTTTTGTTCTCCAAGCGTTTTACCTGGGCTTTTGTTTTTTTGGGCTTGTCGTTTCTGGCCAAGGGTTACGCAATCATATTGTTTCCTATATTTTTTCTTTATTGGCTGAATCAGGTTAACTACCAGAAGACACGTCTTTATCTGAATAAAGGGTTATTGGCTGCGCTGGCGCCGTTTGCCTTTGCGATGCTCGTGTTGTTTATTTTTGCCGGCGTGGGCAACAGCCTGTTTCCCTATTTATTCCAGTCTTCCAGGGGGTTTGCTTATGGCGCGCCATATGCCGTTTATCTGGGCTCATTGCAGAGCTTCACGCCGGCCTGGCTTTATAATATTGGCATCAGCGCTTTGGGCTGGGCACTGATGCTTTTGCAGATAATATTGCCCTTGATTTTCTATATTGGCTACCAGATATTCCGGAAATTTGTTACTTCTCCGCAGAAGGTAATTACCTGGAGCCTGCTGTTCATCCTCATTTATATACAGTTTTCACCGTATTATTCTCCTCAATGGATCCTATGGATTTTGCCGCTATTTATTCTGTCAGCAGTCGGGTGGAAGGGAGTCGGGGCATTTATCTTTTATGATCTGTTGAATTATCTGCAGTTTCCGGTGGTTTGGGATTATATTGGGCACAGCTCTACGATCTTTGCTATGATAGTGATAGTGCGTTCAATTGTTTTCGTAATATTAATCTGGCAAATCGGCCGCCGGGCATTCAAGGGGATCAATTTTAGCAGAGCGCCCGCTGCCAGCGAAAAAATAAATCAGTATACTTAGAATGAATGAATTAATAAAATCTATATCAAAAAAGGAATGGATTTTTCTTGCTCTGGTGATTGCCGGAGTTATTTTGATAACCGCCGTGCCGTATCTATACGGTTACTTTACCGCCCCGCCAGGCACCGTTTACTCCGGCCTGCATTATCTGACGCCCGGCGATACCAATGTCTTCATGTCGATGATTGAGCAGGCGAAGCAGGGCCGGATCACTTTTTTAAATTTATATACCAGCGAGCCTCAGCATGAGATTTTAACAAATCCTTTATGGCTGACGGTCGGCTGGCTGGGCAAGATATTCAAAATGTCAAATCTTCTGACTTTGCACGTGGCCAGATCAATCTGGGCGGCGATTTTTATCTTTGTCATTTTTTTGCTTCTAGCGTATTTATTTAAAGATCCACAAAAAAGGAAATGGTTTCTAGTCTTTATTATTTTCGCTTCCGGCCTGGGCGTATTTTTTAATCCTATCTTATTTGATGTAAATAATCTTTATGAGCATCCCACAGATACCTGGGTCGTTGAGAGCGTAACTTTTTTGACCTTGTATCATTCCCCGCACTTGATTGCCTCGCTGACTTTATTAGTGCTGACGTTTTTACTAATGCTGCTGGCTTTCGAAAAAGATCAGATCCGCTATAGTCTGGGAGCCGGCATTGCCACCTTTTTTCTTTTATGGTTTCATCCGTTCAACGGCCCAACTGTTTACGCCGTCCTGGGGGTATATTTATTGTTCATTTTTTGGAAAAATAAAAAAATTATCTGGTCTCATGTAAAGCATTATTTGATTTTATGTGCCCTACCCGTGCCCATTGTCTTGTATCTGTTTTTAACAGCACAAGCTGATTGGGTTACCCGCCAGTGGGAGAAGCAGAACATTCTGCCTTCGCCGAGCGTTTGGATGTATTTAATTGGTTATGGATTGTTATTACCTCTAGTTGTGGTTGGCCTGTGGATAACTTTTAAAAAAGTTAATAATAAAGGCATTTTTATCATTTCTTGGTTACTCTGCTCATCCTTGTTAATTTATGTCCCAGTGTCCTTCCAGCGTCGCATGTCAGAGGGGCTGCATGTTCCCATCGCTATTCTGGCTGGCCTGGGCTTTTTATATTTGATAAAAAGAATAAATGACAAAAGTAAAAACAATAATATTTATATTTATGGGTTAATTATTGGAGCTTTGGTATTTTTACCGCTGACCAATATTCAAATTTTAGGCCAGGATATCTGGCTGTATGCTAACAAAAAAACGCTGCCATATTACCTGACTAAGACGGAAATTGAGGCCATGAATTGGCTGAAGCAGAATGTCGGCCGCCAGCAAATTATTTTTTCCAGCTATTACATGGGTAATTTCATTCCCGCTTACACGGGTCGGATTGTCTGGATCGGGCACGGCCCGCAGACGATTGACCTGCTGGAAAAATATGAGATCAACGATTGGTTTTGGCAGAGCGACCTGGAGGTTCAGGCCAAAAATGATCTTTTGATAAATAACAATATTGACTACGTGTATTACGGCCGTAAAGAAAAGGAAAAAGGCGACTATAATCCCGCCACAAAAAAATATTTGCAGGAGGTATATACTAATCCCGACGTACAAATTTATAAATTGTTATGAGGCAGAGCCAGGGCTTCACCAATGTTTTCCTGGTTGGTAATTCTTGTTTCCGCTGAGCGCAAATTATCAAGATCCAGGTACCCCTCAAGCCTGACTGTTTGCAGCGAGACGCGGTGATCGGCAAGATTCATTTTTTCCGGCAAAGCGAACCAATAGTTTGTCTGAATTATTTTATCGGTTGGCCACTGGCTGGTCGGCAGCAAACCGTAGCCCAGTGGATAGAATTTTTCCAGCACGACTTTATTTTTTTCATCGGTAACGGAAATTTTCAGCTTATAATCATCTGCGATTTTATTTGCCGCCTGCCAATAAAGACTCAAAGGCAGGATTTGGTATCCGGAAAGATTCTCGGCATTTGAATATTCCCACCCCAGTAGGATCAGATTTTCACCTTCCGACTGGTTTATTTTTATCATTTTTTCCGGAGCTACGTCCAGTTCCTCGGTTAATTTTTCCGTAGGCGCATAATTTTTTTCATAAACGGCGGTATTATCAATTATTTTTTTCAAACCCAGGTTATTTTTTTCTATCAATCCGGCAATCCGGCCGGCGCCGGTTGAATACTGTAAGCTTTCCACCCCATGGCCCTGCGATTGGAGGTAATAAATGACGAAATCATGGTAATCAACGATCATTTTGTCGATTGGCTGGTCTATCCTGTATGCCTGGTCTGAATACTGTTTTTTACCTTCAAAGGCGTAGTGCAGTGAATACAGCTGGGTACGGCCGGATAAAGGCGCTAAATAAGCGTAACTGGATACCACCGATTCGTTGTTATCAATTAATTTTATTTGTTCATCGCCGATTATTTGCCGGGCGTTATCCGCCTGGCCAAAGAGGAAACCTCTGGTCGCGGTAATCAGCGGACTGAAAGTTACCCAGGAATACAAGAAAGCAATAATGATAATTGTTAAATAGATTGTTTTTGACGGAAAATACGGCAGTTTTTTCAGGAGACTGCGGTTTTTTGACTGAAGCACCCGATGCAAGCCGTAGATGGCGCTGATAAATAGAAAAGGGATGATCAGGGCGGCGTAATGAGTTTCTAGCATAATAGTCGGGCTGGCCTGCAGGAGGAAAAGCTGTATCCAGATCAGGGCGGCCGGCAGCAGGTATTTTAATTTGAAAACCGGTAGCGCCGCCAAAGGCAGCAGCAAACCAAGTACCGAAAAAAGATTATTAAAGGTAAAAATATTTTTTAGCACCAGCCAAGGATTAAGGAATAAATTTTTTATAATTTCCGCTGGCGTCTCGCCCAGCCAATTGTATAAAGCGAGAAATTTATAGCTTCCGTAATTGTTGAAATATCCTGTCAGCTGAAAAGCGGTAATAAACCAAATTCCGCCGGCCAGCAGCGGCGTCAGTATCCACTTAAGGCTTCGTTTTTCTATCAGCGCAAGAATTCCAAACATTAGGATTACCAAGGAAACGTCCTCGCGGATTAGCAAAGAGATGCCAGCGATAAAGCAAAACTGTAAAAAATTATTTTTTTTGTAATGATAAAAAGCAAATAGCAGAAAGAAAATGGCAAATGGCAGTATGTGGAACTCAAAAAAATTCATGTTCCAGATAAACGGGTTAATCAGAAAAGCCGCCGCTAGGATCAGTGACCAGTGGCGATTTAATATTGTTCTGGCCAGTAGATAGAGCGGCCAGGCGGCCAGGCCCAGAAACAGGGTTTGTAAAAAAAGCAGCGTCAGGGGTGACTGGAAAAAATAATAAAACGGAAGCAGTAAGATAATAAAAAGTTCAAAATGATCGCCCAGATATGAGTGAGGATGGATGCTGAACTGGAATAAATGCCCGTGGGCGGAATTATAAAACACCTGATTATAAATGGCTAAATCAATGGCATTATAGCCGTATGACAGGTATTTTTGCACTAGAAAAATAATAATTACCAAAACATAAAGGCCAATCGTTGTCCAGAGAATTTTTTTATTGTTTTTGTAGAAAAACGTTTTTAACTCATTAATGAATGGCATGCATGTATTTTAACTTAATAACCTGCCAAAAACAAACCCCCACACCATTGAAATGGTGTGGGGGGATCTATATATTATTAACTTCTATAAGCTTGAATTAGGTTGTCACCTTATGAGTCTGAGAAACAACGAAGATGACAATGGCCCAGGCTAAGAGGATCACGATTAAACCAATAACGGCAGCGGAAATAACTTTCTTAGCTGAGGCAACTTTTTCTTCGTTACCGCCAGCAGTCATCCATTGGAAGCCGCCGATTAAGATCATGACAACAGCGACTAAGCCCAAAAAGCCGAGCACCCACTGCACAATTTTGATTACAGTGGACTCTAAGTCAGCCGTACCCAGGTTAAAGGTCGTGCCCAAATCTTTATTGACTGTGGCTTGAGCGCTGGCGATCATCGGGACTACCAATAAGCTAAGAGTTAATAGGCCGAATACGATTTTTTTCATTAATTTCACCCCCTTTCAGTAAACAGTTTTATTGATAAATTAACTGTTAAAATGAATAATATTGTTATGCCGCTATTATAGGCTAAAAATCTTTTTTTGTCAAGTATTATTAAGATAGTTTATCTTGGATAACTTCAAACAGGAATTTCAAAATAGTGTAACTCATGGTAATCACCAGTATGCCCAGCGTCGCCCAGATGAGAGTGTCCTTAGCTTTTTTTATCATAGTGGGGTTACCCGCAGAAACGAGGAATTCGAAGCCGCCCAGGATGAACATAAATAAGGCGAAAATGTCCACAGCCGCCAAAGCGATTTGTAAAACCCGCAACATGACGTCAACCAAGTTCATTGGTTGGCCGTTGGCATTGTTGCCCAGGGGGTTAGGCAGAGAGGGGGATTCTGCCAAGGCCGTATGCGGAATAAGAAATGTACCGGCTAGCAGGGCGGAGCATAGTATTGTCAGGCCTAAGAAAAAGGCTATTTTTTTCATATATAATATAAAATTATTAACAACCTTGTGAAGAGCACTCTGCCTGGGGATACCAGGTTCCGCCTGGTCCCGTATTTTCGCAATAGGCCCGTGTTTGCGTTGAGGTCTGCATGGTGCATATTCCACCTGACACGCAGCAACCGCCTGTGGAACATTGAGGGCTGGCACCGCAAGTGTTTAAGGAAAATAATCCGCCTCTATCTATACAACCTTGGTGGGAGAATCCGTCTAGGCAGACGTAATTATTAGAGGTATCAATACAGCAGCCCTCTTCGCAGGCGGTTTTGGCCGCGCCGGCGTTACAGGCAAGATCCTGCCAAAAATGGTCAGCAGGAAAATCTTTTTTTCTGACGTTACGCTGACAGGTACTCGCGCCATTGGCGAGGCCACAGCCTAATTCACATCCGCCTGCTGCTTGGGGCGGAGTGAAGCCAGCAGTATCGCCGCAGCCATTGGCACCGCTGACATAATTATTGTAACTCATGTTAGGGGCGCACGAATCGTTCATCCTGCCGGTGGTACAAGTGTCCAGGCAGCAGCCAAGGGCGCAGGTTCCGGCATGGTCAGAGGCGCAGTTTGCTCCTGGGAAAAAAGCTGCAGCCGCGCCGGCGCAGGCAGAAAAAGTGGATTGGAAACAATCCATATTATTAGGATCGTTGTCTATGCAACAGCCCGCCTGGCAATCGCCGGGCAGGGTGGAACAGGCAACGTTCTGCCAGGCACCATCGCAATCAATTTTTCCTGCTTTGCAGGCAGTATTGCCGACGCAGCAGCCCTGGCCGCATTCAGCGATCTGGCTGCAGTTTTGAGAATAATAAGTGCCCAGGCAGGCTCCAAATGTTTGAGTGCTGCAGTTATTGGGCGTTACACAGCAGCCATTGCCAGGCTGTGGCGTACCGACAATTTTTAAAGGATCGCATTGCTGGACGCTGCCGCATTGGTTGGTGTTCCATTTGGTTTGCGGAGCGTCCAGGCAGCCGTTATTTCCAGGTGTATAGCAAATATCATCTTCCAGATTTTCTGGCACACAACAGCCGACTTTAAGCTTATCACAGAAAGCCGCATCATCAGGATAGCAGCTGCCGGCCCTCCATTTAGTGCCTGGGTATCGGCTGGTGTATTGGTTGGTGCATTCGTCTTCGGTTATTTCTATACAGCCGTGTTCGGCCACCGGGCAGCAGCCGGCATTCGGCTCTATTTGGTTGGTGTTCCCGCCGCCCCACCATTCCTTGGAAAAAATTGAACCGGGAAAAACATTGACGCTGCCGGTCAGGGCGAAAACCACGAAATTAGCCCATGCCCAGGCCAGAAAGAGGACAATAATGATCCCCAGCAAGACGCTGGTAATCATTTTTTTTCCTTCCTGGATTTTAGTGGGGTTGCCGCCGGCCATAATCAGATTAAACCCGGCCCAGATCATCATCAGCATGGCGATATAGGGCAGGACTTTTATGGCAATACCGGCTAGATTAACAAAAAGCTGAATAAATGAATTCAAATCGCAAGGAGCATCATTTTTTCCCTGGTTCCCCAGGCAAGCTTCTGGTATTATTTCCCAGCCCGACGGATATTCAGCGGCCAGAGAAGGGCGCGGCAGCAGGATCGAAATTATTGATAATAAAAATATTACTATTAGTATTGCGAGAAACGTTTTTTGGTTCCCTTTTCCCATATTTCATCTCCCCCTTAATATTTTAATAACTTTTATCTATTTTTTTCGCCGCCTGCATTAGAGCATCCTTTATAGGTGTGCCGTTGGTAACAACGCTGGTGATCATGTCTTGTAAAACCTGATCAGCGTCCTGCTGATCACTGCCGTGATACCAGTTTTGGGCGGTGAGCACCTGCTGCAGCACCGGGCCGCGGTCGGGATCAAGTATCTGCTGCTGGAGAACTGAGCGCAGAGCGCTGCTTTGTTTTGTGGAGTTCACGTATGATTTGACGTATTTGGCTTTGGTGGCAAACTGCAAGAAATTCCAGGCCAGGCTTTTATTGCTGGCTTTGTGCGAAACCGTATAAACCCAGTAGTTGGCCACGTTAATCTCACTTTCCGGATTGATTTGCGGCACCGGCGCCACTCCGTAATCTATGCCGCGACTTTTGCTTTTTATCTCTGCCTCCTGGAAAGGGTAGCCGAAAAAGAAAGCTAAATTTCCCTCCGCAAAATAATCAAGGGCGTTGGGCATTTCCGTGCCCCAGGTGTAAACAGCTTTTTCCGGGCTGGTAAAATCCGTGTAAAAACGCAGCGCTTCTTCGCCGGGGAAATAAGCAGCGTCGGTGGCGGAGGGCTTGTCAAAAGCTATTTTTGAGCCGGTGGCCATCACCGTACCGTTTTGCAGCATCAGCAGCGTCAGGATGTCCTGGGGGTAGCTGATGTTATTGCTGGTGCCCAGCGCGGCGGCGGCCCGGACTATCTTGTTCTGCTCGTCAATGGTGGTCATATTTGAAACAGCGCTGGCAAATTCCGCCCAGGTTTGTGGCGGCTGCACTAGATGGGCCTGATCCAGCAAATTCCGGTTATAAAATAGCTCCAGTGGGTTAATGCCCAGCGGCAGGCCGAGAATTTTACCTCCCTGGATAATGTCTCCATAAACCAAGTCAACGTAATTGCGCTTGATATCGCTGGTAGTCAGGGAATTTTCAGTAACCTCCTGGTATTGGACTTCCTGTTTGAAGATGATCTGGCTGGTAGTGTAATTCGTGACTGAGGTTGTTTTTGGGATAGGCGTGATGAAGCCGCGGGTGTTGTACTTTTTCAGCCAGGTGTTGGGGAGAGCGTAAATATCTGGGCCGGTGCTCGGCTGGTTGGCCCAGCCGTTCAGGAGCATGTCCTCATATTCTTCGTATCTGATTTTCGAATATTTTATATTAACGTAAGGATGGGCTCTGCGGTAAGCGTCAATGATCGGTTTAAGATCGGAAGTATCGTCCCAGACCCCCCAGATATTCAGAGTGATTTTTGCTGGCGGCGGAGATTTTTGAGATTGGAATATTACGAGAACTACGGTTAAAATTATCGCGGCGATGCCCCCGAGGATAAGCAAGATAAAAATTTTTGAGAGTCCGTTCTGTTGTCTTGCGGGATTAAGCATTATTATTTTTTAATAGTTTTAAGATAATCAAGCAGTGGCTGGCGGAGATCGTCCCGCTGCAGGGCGAAATCAATGTTAGCTTTCAGATATTCCAGCTTGTTTCCGGTATCGTAATAGTGGCCGTCTTTTATCTCGCAGGCATAGACTTTTTCTTCCTGCATCAGGCTTTTTATGGCGTCTACCAGCCAAATTTCTCCGGCTTTTCCTGGCTTGATGTCTTTGAGGTGCTTAAAAATTCCGGGAGTGAAAACGTATCCGCCGTGAGTGGCCAGGTTTGAGGGCGCCTCTTCCGGCTTGGGTTTTTCCACCAGGGACATTATCTGATAAACATTGTCCTTGACCGGCTTTATTTCAGCGATGCCGTATTTGGAAACGTCATTTTTGTCAGGAATACGCACTGCGCTGATAACCGAGCAGTGATATTTGTCATAAACATCCAGGAGCTGCTTAAGGCGCGGAGGGTTGCTGTAGATGAATTCATCACCCCAAAGCACGGCAAAAGGTTCATTGTCCAGGATATGCGCGGCTGAAATGACCGGCGTGGCATTGCCGTACGGCCCTTTCTGGCGGATATAAATAAAATTAGCCATTTTGGCGATGCGGCGCACTTCTTCAAACTCTTTTAATTTGCCGCCTTCTTTCAGCTGATGTTCAAGTTCAAAAGAATAGTCAAAATGGTCTTCCAGCGACCTTTTCAGCGAGTTGGTCACTATGATAATATCCTTAATTCCCGAATTTACCGCTTCTTCCACCACATATTGAATAATCGGCTTATCCACGATGGGGAGCATTTCTTTTGGCTGAGCTTTTGTCGCCGGTAAGAAGCGGGTGCCGTATCCAGCCGCAGGAATTACGACTTTGGTGATTTTTTTCATATTTATTTTATAATTGCTACTTTATTATATCAGAAAATGCTCATTTTGTAAAATCCTGAATTTGCGACAGAATTTCTTCAGCCTGGGTGCCTTCGGCAATTTTTGGCTGGGAGTAGTCGTAAATTTTAACCGGGGTAAGTTCGAAGCTTTCTATCCTATCCTGACTGAAGATAATTTTAGCGATGGCGCCATGCCTGGTGTTTTCCGACCACATCTGATCAAATATGAAATTTCCCAGACTGTAAAAAATATATCCGCCGTTGTATTTTTCGTATGGTTCGAGCACGTGCGGGTGATGGCCAATGACCAGCTGGGCGCCGTTATCAATGGCCGTATGGGCGAAGTCTATCTGTTTTTGGTTTGGTTGGAGATTATATTCCGTGCCGGCGTGCATGGAGACAATAATTACATCCGCCTGGCTTTTTAAATTTTGAATGTCGCTGATCAATTTTTCAGTATTCAGAAAAGGCGAGCCGCTTCTGCTCTCAGTCGCTTCATAACTGGCCGGCGAAAAAGAGCCGTCGTTGTAGGCTAAAAATCCGAAAGTTGTCGCTTTTGCCTCGATAATTGCCGGTTCACCGGCTTCCGTAGCATTCAAGCCAGCACCGATATGTTTAATGCCGGCCTTGTCCAGCTCTTCAATGGTGCTGGCAATGCCTTTTTCGCCCTGGTTTTTCATGTGATTATTTGCCAGCGAAAGAATATTAAACCCGCCGTATTCCAATCCGGCAATGGCTTGCGGGTCAGTGCGGAAAACCATTGTCCCGGTTTGGACTATGGGACCCTCGATGATCGGGGTTTCCAGGTTGCCGAAGACAATATCGCCTTTAGTCGTTGCCTGATAAGTTTCCCGAAAAGGGTAGAGCCAGTCTTTTTTATTGATCATTTTCTGCTCCACATTCCTGGAGAGCATGATATCGCCGACAGCGATGAGCGTAATTTTTTGGCTAGCGGCTGTGCTGGTGTTTGTAGTGGCGGTTGGTTGTTTAAAAACATAAATCTGCGGGCCAGGCTCGCTGGCAGCATAGAGAAAATGCCAGCCTATTAAAAAAATTCCTGCTACCGTGAAAAGGCAGATAATTATTTTTGCCAGGCGCATTGGCGCCAGTGCGTAATTTGAGCTGGGAAATTTTTTTGCCAGTTGGCGGGGATGGCTAATATAGCGATTCATTATTTTTTCGCTTTAATTATCCTGGCTCGGCAGTTTTTTTCTTCTAAGGCGAATAAAAAACCAAACAATAACAGCGATAATGCCAATGATTAAAATGATGTCAACAATTTCCGTGTACTGCCGGATAGTTTCCCAGTTTTCTTTCAGCCGGTACCCAAGCCAGGTCAGAAAGGCATTCCATAATCCGGCACCGACGATGGTATAGAGGATGAACTTTTTCATATTCATCCGGCCGACGCCTGCCGGAATTGAGATCAGGTGGCGGACAATAGGTATGAAACGGCTGATAAAAATTGTTTTATCTCCGTATTTGGCAAAGAAAGCCTCGGTTTTATCCAGATGGTGCTCGTTTAAAAGCAGGTACTTACCGAATTTTCTGACAAAAGGACGCCCGCCATAGGCACCGGCGTAATAGGAGATCAGCGAGCCGATTATGCTGCCCAGCGTGCTGAACAGGACTATCGTCCAAAAAGTTAACTTATGCTCATACAATAAAAAGCCGGCAAAAGGCATAACTGCCTCGCTAGGGACAGGCATGATCATGCTTTCCAGCGTCATTAAAATAGTTATGCCCAGGTAGCTGGTTTTTTCAATAATTAAGGTGGCGTGATTAACAATGAATTCCGTCAGGCCCATTATTATAAAATTAGTTTAATGTCCAATAATTATAACATTTCCAGGATGTTTGGTCTTGTTGGGTAATATTCTTTCCGCTTGACAAAAGACGCCAAAGGAATAAGATAATTCAACGTACATTTCCTCGGTTCCTTGAAAAGAAATAAAGTAAATCAATAGAGTCTGTTTTCATTGGAGGTTAAAGTGAAACAGAAAGAGATCACTTGGCAATCGGTGACCGGAGCATTTTTTATTTCGGCCATCATTTCCGCAGCTTATGTTTATATTGTCCTGAAGCTGGGCATGGGGCCAAACATGAGTATCTTGGCGGCGTTTTTCGGAGCGATATTTCTGAACCTTTTTGCTGCCAAAACCCGCGGTAGCAATGCCATCCAGAACAATATCATCCAGACGGCGGCGACTTCGGCCACTTCCACCGCATTCATGTGTGTAGTTGCCGCGGCGTTCGGGTACCTGGACCAGAACAAGGCAGTGGTCAATGATATTCACTTGACGAGCTGGGGGATTTTTACCTGGTTGTCCTGTTCAGGCACTATTGGCGTCATGGTAGCGGCGCTTTTCCGACGCTATTTCATGGAAGATCCTGATATGATTTTTGCTGATGGTGTAGCTGCAGCAGAAACCATCAAGGTGCTGGACAGTACTGGCGGTTCGGGCGATAAAATAGCCGGTCTTGGCGTAGGCGCGTTTATAAGTGGTGCTCTGGCTTTTGTCCGTGATGGTCTAGGGAAAGCCGGTTCTATTTTTATTCAGAAGCCTTTGGCTATCGGTCTGGAATGGAATTTACTCTCGGTCGGTACTGGCTTGATCGTGGGTCTCGGGATTGGGCTCTCTATGCTGTTGGGCACTGCAGTGATTTATTACTTGGGTCCGGCTGTGGTCGACCATGCCGGCCTGCAGATCGTCCAGAATACTCTGGATCCCCAGCATGCGGCAGAGTTAATGTCTTTTGTTAATGTCTCGCCTGATAGTTTGAATGTGACACAGCAGCAGTTGGTCAGCCAGTTCGGCAGCTCGGTTTACAAACAGTATCAGGGCGGCAGCCATTATATGGTGATGATGCTCTGGTTCATGTGGCCAGCCACGGCACTGATGATTTTTTCCGCTTTGACTGCGGTTTTGCTGAAGTTGCGTTCCATCGGCCAGATGTTCAGGAATCTTTCGGTAGCCAGCCATCCAGGCGCGCCAAAAGAAGAGGTCCCCCTGCGTACAATAGTCATATTGATTTCCGTCTTGACTCTAGTGTTGGCTTTTATCCAGCAGGCGCATTTTCATATGCCAATTTGGCAGACTGTGCTTTCGGTATTGATCGGCTTCCCGCTGATTTTAGCTGGCGTGCGTGTCTTAGGGGAGACTAACCAGGGACCAGTTTCGCTGATGGCTAATACCGCCCAGGCATTTTTCCGGCTTTTTTCTCCTCATATCGGGCACAATCTGGTAGCTGCAGGTATGTCCGGGGACATTAATGCTCAAGGCGAAGGCACCATGCAGGTCTATAGGACGGGCAAGATTCTCGGTTCCACGCCGCGCATTCTGACATGGGTTCAGTTCTTGTCTATCCCCATCGGCGCAGCGGCCATTGCCATCATGTATCCGATACTGGTGGCGCGCTATCCTCTGGGTACCGAAGGTGGTTTAGCGGCACCGACCGGACTGAAGCTGGCTAATATGGCCGTACTTATGTCTAAGGGCTTTGGAGCTTTTCCGCCGGCCGCGCTGAACTGGACCATAGTCGCTGCTATCGCCGGAATATTGTTGACCATCGGACGTGACATCAAAAAATGGCGGTGGCTGCCTAGCGCTTCGGCATTTGGTTTTGCCCTGATTCTTCCCGGCACCCTTAACATTCCCATTGCCATTGGCGCAATTGGGGGCTGGATCTGGTCGAAGGTCTCCCCGGTGACCCACGAGAGGTACTGTATAACTCTAGCTGCCGGGTTTATCGCGGGCGAGGCCTTGATTGCTGGCCTTATACTGCCGGTTCTGTTCTATTTTGGGATTCTTTAGCTCTTCAACAATGAGTGAGGCTTGCTCCGGCGAGCCCCACTTTTTTTATTTGCTGATTATGGCTAAAAAATTGCAGCCTCGATGGTTATTTCATTAGTTTTTTAGTGGGCCGCAAAGCGGAGCTGGACCGTGTGAAAAAATGTAACTGACGAGATAAACCACATCACTAATGTCAATCATGCCATCATTGTTGTTATCGCCGTAATACGGCTGTGGGCCATGATTAAAAATATAATTAACGGTATATACCGCATCGGCGATATTCACCGATCCATCACCATCCGCATCACCGCAGACCTGGGCTGGGTAAATCCAAATAGGATTTGCGAAACTGCGATACCCTGATTGCGTGCGCGTCTCAACCCAGACCGCAAATGGCGCAGTAATGCCAAATGTCGACAGTTCTTTTGAGGCAATCGCCTGCAACCCTGATAAAGGAATATCAATGTGGCGTTCATCATTTTTTGCCAGCACATGGATGACCGCTTTATCAAAATTACCGAATTCAGCGCTTGAGGCCGCATTGATATGCAGGGTCAGCCCGTCAGTATATGGCAGCGTATCGCCAATTGAGGCGACAACTTCATCCTGATTATTGCGAATATCGAAGGCGCCGAGCGGACCGTCGGTTGAAATCGCCTGCCCGTTTCTTAAGGCATCAATAATTGATTCATTGGTAAGGCCGTTAGGCAGATAGAGCGCTGTATGAATTCTGCCATACGCGGTTTCATTCGCCGCAAAATTAAATGCACCCTGAGCATTAAATGTTTTGTAATTGGCATCCCCGTGGGCATCAGCGCCGCCAAGCATGAATAATTTGCGGGTCAAATTCGCCTTAACCAAAGAATTGTATTTAGCAATGCCACGCAGCCATTCCGTATCCCAATTCGGATTTGGGATCCAGGGGAAAGGATTGATGTTATCGGTAGTTATGCTGGTATTGTTTTCCGAGGTGGGGCGTTCATTGAAAATCTGCAATCCCATGAATGCTTTGGACTGTTGCGCTTCCGAATAATTTTGATCTGTCCATTTTGCCAGAAAACCGTATATATCTATCGGAATTGAGTTGGTTTCGGGATGCGCGGTGTAGGCAATGCCGTTCTGCGCCTCAATATCTGATAATACGGCAGATAATGTTTTTGGCTGTGTTGCATTGACGTCAAACGTCGGAACAATGTCCGGACCAGCTATCCAATTCTGCAGGCCAAGCCCCACGATGTGGATACGGTCGTCAAGCGGGTCATTAACGTTATTTGAATCAGCTGAAAATTCCAGTCCCGGCAATAATTGGAATTGCGGTGAAGACAAGCTAGCGGTACGGGTCTTCATATCCTGCCACTCTGATTGCGTAACATCATATGAGTGTTCAGTCAGCGCCACCCATGATAAGCCGATGTCTTTGGCGGCATCAGCGTCAAACCCCAATTCACTCCCAAAATCAAAAGTATCCTGGGTATACCAGCTATGATGATGCGTGTCTCCGCGATACCACCCTGATAGCTCCGGCCACGGCTGGGCGATTTTAATTTGAAGATTCTGCGTGTAATTATGCCAAATAAGCTGATCACGAAAGTGAATTTCAACCCGCAACTTCAATGTATCGCCATAGGCGAGGCCTAATGAGTTTGGGGTCAGCCCGTTCAAACGCAGCCACCAGTATGGCTGGTCTAAGGTAATATCAGGGACCGGATTATACACGCCAACGCTTTGGCCAGTGTCTTGGCGAATAAACCTTACATAATCCAGCAGAACAGAATCCTGGTCTGCGTCCTTGATGAACGTGATCACGGGGATATCAGCCGCCAGCCCAGCGCGATGCACCCATGGAGCATCAGAGCCGAAATCCTTGAATGGCGTATTCGGATATTTCTGCGTTTGTACGGATTGTTGCTGTTCTGCGGTATGGACGACAAACGAAGGAAGTACCGCCTTTATGGGAATGAATGCGTAGGCGGCACAACCAGCCAGCGAAAGAATTCCAGCAATAATCTTTTTCATAGTTAGACAAAGGTACCATATTGTCTTAATGCGAGCAAGTGATTTGACCCCACTTTTCTTATATATTGAAAATGGCTAAAAACTCAGTCATGAGACTATTGATCATCAGCAACTTTATTTCATTAATCAAACATGATTGACAGTTATTCAAACTTCAGCTAAAGTGATAAAAACCTAAATATCGTAACTTTTTTATGGAGGCAAGGTCATGCCAACTACAGAGCAGAGTGTTATCGCCATCATTTGCGAACAATATGAAAAAAAGGCAGATGACGTAACACCGAATAAGAACTTCGCTGACGACCTGGACATTGATTCATTGGATGTTTCAGATCTGGCTATGAAAGTAGAGGATGCATTCGGGATCATAATCAAAGATGATGAAGTCGAGAAGATCGTAACCGTCTCGAACCTCATCGATCTGGTAGGGAGAAAGTTAGCGGCAAAAAAGCATTAAACTGCTAACTGATTGGAAAATTTCGCCCGGAGTCCTATAACAGGATTCCGGTCTTTTTTATTCAAAAAACAATAACCAAGGTAATTACTCAAATCCGAATTTTTTAACAAAAATAACTTTTACCAGTTGCGCCAGCAGGAGGTAGGCGACGGCAATGCCCAAGAGGATTAGGAAGAAAAGCGGCGGCAGAGGTACGAAATTGAACCAGGCTCCAATTGGCGTATAGGGAATAATGCACCCGGTGGCTACGATACCGAGAGTTGCGTATAAAAGAATTTTGCTTGGTCGGCTCTGGAAAAAGGGAATTTTATGCGTACGAATAATATAAATAACGAAGGTCTGCGTGAACAGCGATTCAACGAACCAGCCGGTCTGGAATAAATGCTCATTGGCATGGAAAACCCAGAGCATGATGCCGAAAGTAGTGAAATCAAAAATTGAGCTGACCGGGCCGAGGGCCAGGATGAATTCCCTGATGTATTTGATATCCCAGGGCCTAGGTTTTTCCACATACTCTTCGTCAACGTCATCAGTGGGGATCGTTACCTGCGACAGATCATACAGGAAATTATTAAGCAGAATCTGGGTGGCCAGCATGGGCAGGAACGGCAGAAAAATGCTGGCGCCGGTCATGGAAAGCATGTTGCCGAAGTTCGAGCTGGCGCCCATCTTAATATATTTCAGCGTATTGGCAAACGTCCTCCGGCCTTCACGCACGCAGTCAGACAGCACATTCAGGGATTTTTTCAATAAAATAATGTCCGCAGTTTCCTTGGCGATATCAGCGGCATTATCAACGGAAATGCCGGTATCCGCCGCTTTTAGGGCGGGCGAGTCATTGATGCCGTCGCCGAGGAATCCGACAATATGCTTTTTCGCCTGCAAAGCCCTGATGATGCGTTCCTTTTGCAGAGGCATGACGCGGGCAAAAATATCGGCTTCCTCAACCACTGCCTGCAGCTGCTCATCGGACATCTTGTCAATTTCCGGTCCGGTGACAATTTTATCGACGGCAATGCCGACTTCCTTGCAGATTTTCTGATTTACCAAGGCATTGTCGCCGGAAAGAATTTTCAGCGTCACGCCGAGTTTTTCCAGCGAAAGAATGGCTTCGCGCGCCGTGGGTTTCGGCGGATCCAGAAAAGCGGTGAAGCCCTCAAAAATCAGGTCTTGTTCATCTTCTTTATTATATGCGTCTTGATGTTTTTCAAATACGCGTGAAGCGATGGCCAGCACGCGGAATCCGTCATGGTTAAAGGCCGCTTCCCGCTCGCGGAACAACTGCTGCTGTTCGGCTGTCATCGGCTGTGTCCCCTCGGAGGAGGTGTAATGCCGGCAGCGCTTAAAAATTTCTTCCGGAGCTCCCTTGGCAATCAGCTGATGCCGGCCTTTTTCTTCGACTACGACTGACATTATTTTCCGCTCAAAATCAAAAGGGATCTCGTCTATTTTATTAATTCCATCGATAGCGAATTTTTTGAATCTTAAGACGGCTTTGTCCAGCAGGTTCTGCAGGCCGGTTTGGTTGGTGCTGTTGATATACGCTTTTTTAAGCACATTTTCATCGACCTGGCCGAACGGATCGCAATAGCGGACCAGTGAAACGCTGTCCAGCGTCAGGGTGCCGGTTTTGTCCGTGCAGAGCACATCCATAGCACCTAAGTTTTGGATGGCATCAAGCCGTTTGATTATCACGTCTTTTTTCGCCATGCGCAGGGCGCCTTTGGACAGATTGACGGTAACAATCATGGGGAGCATTTCCGGCGCGATGCCGACAGCCACCGCCAGGGCGAAGATCAGGGAATCCAGGACACTGTGCCGGCCGGTGATCGCATTAATCGCAAAGATAAATGCGCAGAGTATGGCAATAAGCGTGAGCATCAGGAGAGTGAATTTTTTAATGCCGACGTCAAAGGCAGTCGGCGGTTCGTCTGAAATGAGGTGCTTGGACAGCTGACCGAATTGCGTGTGCTGGCCGGTAGCCACCACCACGCCCTGCGCGGTTCCATTAGCCACGCTGGTGCCCATAAAAGCGATAGTGTCCAGGTCAAAAATTGTTTCGGTTTTTTGATTCTGCGGCGTAGGGAATTTTTCTACAGGAAACGATTCGCCATTCAGCGTGGATTGGTTGACAAAAAGGTCCTTGGCGGAAATAATTTTCACGTCCGCCGGCAGCATGACGCCCGCTGACAGTTCGATGATATCCCCGGGCACCAGCTCTTTCAGCTGAACTTCCGTAATTCTCCCCGAACGCAGAACCCGGGCCGTCACGCGTACCATGGCCTGGAGCTTTTCAGCGTTTTTTTGCGCTTTATGCTCCTGAATAAATGATAAAACGACTGATAATACGGCCATGCTTACGACGATGACGGCGCTGATTTTTTCACCGAAAAAAAATGAAAAAATCGCGATGACGATCAGGCCGATGACCAGCGGATTTTTAAATTTTGATAGTATTTCCAGGACTATGCTTTGCTTGCCCTTTTTGACTATCTCATTGTATCCATATTCGCGCAGACGTTTCCCGACTTCACCGCGATCTAGTCCATGCGCGGTCGTCTGAAGACTGCCCAGGCATTGTTCCGGGCTGGCGGCATTCTGATTACGCAGTCTCATTTCGCTTTCTGAAACTGGCTTTTCATTGTTTGGCATAGACGTTTTCTTTCCCTAAGTATAGCATTCTGAAACATAAATGCCGAATATCATATCGCCGACATTTTTATTTCTCGGTGTTTTCATTAACAGGCCGGCTGCCGGAAACCGTCAGAAATCCAAAATAGACAGCCGTCAGATTGAGCGCCATATGAGAAAGCGAACTGGCTATCAGATTTGGGAAGTATAAATATAGAAGGCTGAACCCAAGGCCGGCCAGGATGACTAGCGGAAGATTGGTTTTGAATTTACCGTAAGTAATGTGTATTAAAGCGAATAAAACAGCGTTTATAATAATTATAACAACATCCCAGTTTAAAATTTCCTCAAGCCGGCTTAAGGCAAAAGACATGAAAATGTATTGCTGGGCAAGGCTGATGGGGATGAATAAGTATCGAAAATGAGGGTCTGATTTCCAGTTTGGATTTTTTGCTGAACGAGTGAAACCGGCATACCAGCGGATAAACAGATAACCGGCGATGGTAAATATCAGATAGATTCCCAGCGCTGCCAATAGATTGTCCGTACGGATTCCGATGTCTTTTAATGTCGCCTGGTCATGAATAAAAACAACGGTAATGGCAATGGTAACAAAAGCCAGAGTATAAAAGCGCAGGCGGTGGCGAATCACCCTGGTCAATAACAAAATTATCGGGAGAATAATTAAAATTAATAGTTCTAAAAGAGGCTTCATTTAAAGTATCTTATCGTTTGGTTTGAAATCCAACGCCAGGGAATTGATGCAGTAACGTAGGCCCGTTGGTTTAGGCCCGTCAGGAAATACATGACCCAGGTGCGCATCACAGCGGGAGCACATCACTTCAACGCGTTTCATACCGAGAGAATAATCATCAACGGTTTTTACGTTAGCTTTGCTGGCCGGATCCCAGAACGCCGGCCAACCGGTGCCGGAATCAAACTTAGTATCGCTTTTAAATAATTCTTGCCCGCAGTTCACACAGACATATGTTCCTTTGGCTTTATTATGCAGCCATTTGCCCGAACCTGCTGGTTCGGTGCCTTTGAGGAAGCAAACATTCATCTGTTCAGGCGTGAGACGAGGAGTTTGTTTTTTATGAATCATGAAATATTGATAAATTTTTTATTGCTTCGAATATTTGTGCCGCCAAAAGACATGGGGCATGATAATTTTCGCGTTAATATCGTGTTTATACCGGCGGGTAAATTCGTAGAGTTCTTTCATTTCATTAGTAAAGGCAGCGAGGGTTTTTGCATTTATTACAACTGTGGCGCTTTGCTCTACTTTTGTCCTGAGTTTCTGACTTTTTTCATAGCGTGGATGCGGGACAGAATGGATAACAGGCCGATGGGCAATGCCAGCAATGACCTGCGCGATTTTTTTTATCGGCAGCCGGATGGTATAGTTATGTTCCACCGCATGTCGGCCGGCTGGCACCCGGAAATTGCTAAATAACAGAAAATGGCTGACGGTATCCTGCAGGCTGATCAGCCCTACTTCATTTTCGCCTGTGCCATAGACGGTCAACGGGTGCCCGATGGCTGTCTGGCAGATAAATCTGTTGATTACCGTGCCGAATACCCCGTCATAGTTATATCGCGTGGCCAGACTTTGGTGGCTTGGTTTTTTATTTTCCGGAATAGTCGCGCCGTAGATGATCGATTGCTGGACAGTAAGTATGCGCAGATTCCATAATTGGGCGCACATTTCGCTGATTTCAAAATCGGTAATTTTTGATTGATGATAGAAATCCGTAGTCTGCATAGGAAGCCAGGATTTACGTATGCGCCTGGTTTTCCCCTGGTACTGAAACCGCAGCGCCACCCGGTTGTTCGGGATATAATCCAGATCAAGCCCCATATAGCTCCCAGAGGTTCCCAGCTTGAGATAGAAAATATTTTTATCGCACAGAGCGATGGCCCAGAGTGTGTTGAGATTCGTGATGATATTCGTGGTGAATGTCGTCTTGGCGTGCTCGGGACCGATCATTGAGAAAGGCGCGGAGGGCTGCTGGGCGGCATTGATGATGCACCGCGGTTGGTACTTATGAATTAATCGAGCAATCTGGCGATAGTCTGCGATATCGGCTTTTTCAAAAGCCAGGTTTGATTTATGGAATAATTTTCGGTAGGCGCGCATTCTCTGCGCCGGGAGCTGATAAGGCAACAGGGGACGCACTTTGATTTCTTTTTCCCACCGGCGCTTAATCAGATTATCAACCAGAATGACATGCTGTTTCGTCCTGTTAGCCATGGCTAAGCCAAGGCTCCATCCGAAATACCCATCGCCCCCAAGAATAATTATTGATTTGCCAAGTTTCATGTAATTAAAATATTAGAAGTTTTTAGTATGTATGCTTAGTAAAATTAATTTTCAGGATGGAACGCGTTTTTGCTAGATATCAGGCTCTAATCATTTCAGAGTAATTTTGCAAAGCAACAATATCCTCTTTTTGGTGCAAACCATTTAGCAATTTTTTATACGCAATCAAATCTTTATGATTCATTACGGAAACTTTAATGCCATACACGTTTATTAAGCGTGCCGTTTCAAAATTAGAGGGAAAAGATTGCCATACTTTTTTCCTTTCATCAAATATTTTAGCCCCAAAAGAACCGCTTAGGTCGATAATTTGTCCATGGTAATCCAGGGTTATCAGATCTAAATCCCATTTTTCGTCCAGGTACCTGGCTGGCCCAAAAGTTATATATTTATTAATTTCCGAAAGAATATCCTTAAATTTTTTATTTGGTATATCAATATCTATATCGTTTACCGGACGAGTCCCGCCGTAAAGATGTACGCCAAATCCACCAGAAATTTGATACGGCACATTGTGTTTTATCAATATATTTACAATCCATTTGAGAGCAACTTCTAATTTTGATTTACTTGGCTTCATACTTGTTTTTTAATTTTCAGGCTTTTAAAATATGATCAATCCGTTGAGCGATTGCTTGCGAATTATCCGTCATTAGATTGTGACCGGAACCTGGGATATTTTCAATTTGCCATCCTTTAGATTGTTTGGCTATCTGGACGTATTTTTGTTTATAAAATAACTCGTCGTTTTCACAGTGAAGAATGGTGACTGGATGTTTAATTTTTTCAAAAAGATGCGGAATAATATTGGTCGCCATCATTCTACCCCAGGGATAAATGCCAGCCTTGGCATAGCAGATAAGGACGTCAAATTCGTTATTGCGCAAGCCTGCTCTTAAACGCGGTTTTAATTCATCCGGCCAATGCAGGATATTCTTCCAGATAATATTCCAGAGCAAAAGGCGTGCCATGGCGTGCTGTGGGATTAAAGGATTCGTAAGCCAAAAGGCGAATTTTTTACTGATATAATCATCAAAACCCGCGGGGTTTATAAAAAAAATTTTGTTAAAATATTTCCCGATGGTCGCATAGCTTTTGGCAATACCCAGCGCGGACATTGAACTGGCCAGCACGTTTAAAGGCGACCGCAGAATTCCCTGGCGCTTTGCTTCATTAAAAAATAATGCCAGCCATTCTGAGCAGTAATCAGAACTATAGGTATCCTGTTTTTCAAATAGTCTTGTTGTTTGACCACAGCCGATCCAGTCGGGAGCGATCAGCTGATATTTTCCTGATAGTCGTTCGGCCAGGTGTTTGAAACTTGCTTCACCGGTTGAGCCGATGCCGTGCAGGCAAAGAATCTGCGGTAAGCCGTTTTTGCCAAAAATGTTAATATGGTCACGCACCTCGCGGCTGCGGAATTGATGGACGATGAAAGTACTGGTTAGTTGGTTATTTTGGTTCATACAATTTTCGTTTCAGTGCGGCCGTGGTGTTGATAGTCATATAGTTTGTTATATCCGCGGGTGTCTATGACTGTCCAGCAGAGCAACCTGCCCGCCATAGCTCCGCTAGGAGCAGCAGGCGGGGCTCTGCACCTACATATATTAGATAGGGTAGGTGGCCAGCTTGCTGGCCTAACACTAAAATTAGCCCCGCGGGTTCATAGGTTGGTTATTCCGGCTCATATTTTTTATTGGCCAGTTTGGCTACCGCACTCATTATTTCACTATTTACTTCCTGGAGAAGCCCACCTTCAACGGTTTTCCCGTACCAGGGTGAAAGATCTATCGGCTGTCCGATGTTTATCCGCAGGTGGGCATAAAAAATTTCTAATACAAAGCCAAGGTGAGTTTTTGGCGGAGGCGCAGTGCGTTCAAGACCGACCGGAATAATAGGCGTTTTGGTCATCAACGCCAGCCGGGCGACACCTGTTTTCACGCGATTAATTACTGGTCTTACATTCAATCCGCCCTCGGGATACATCAGCACTATTTCCCCGCCAGAAATCAGCTTAATTAAAATTTTAAACGTTTTGGAGCGGTCAGGAAATAACGGAACTATTCCCATCCAATTCCGCCAGAGAGAGAACCAAAGGATTTTCCACTTAGTTACTACATAGACTTTCCTTCCTTTGGTATGCTGGATAACGGAATTAACCAAAAGGGGCGGATCCTGTTCACCGACGTGGTTAGAAACCAGGATGACCGGGCCGGTCCGGGGAATATTTTCCAGACCGCTGGCTGAATCAATACGCCAGCTAAACAGTAGTCTGAATAAATGGCGTGAAAATGGGTAAGACATAAGTATTAGAAAAGTTTAACAAATTTATTGATAGTCTGCGTTTATTTATTTATTCCTACTATCGTAGCGAACCGGCCCTCCGGTTGTCCGGTATTTACGGATCGCCGGTGGGAAAAATACTGCCTTGAAGCCGCCGTATCTATATTGCCTACGATAAAATGCGAAGGTAAAACTCCGGCTCTGATGAGCTGCTTTTTATTATAGCCGATCAGATCAATGGCAATTTTTTCTCTATGAAGTTTTTTTATAAACGGCCGCCAGCTGGCTTTATTTTGCTGGGAGGCATGGTCTTTAATATAAGACTTTTGATGTATGGCTGGACCAATAGCTATCATAATATTTTTTGAATGGCACTGGTATTTATTTTTTAGCGTTGTTATAATTTTTTTTGCATAGAGCCGGTCAGTATTATGCCGACTGAGATGAGCCAAGGCCAGGATATTTTTTTTAGGGTCATACAGTATTGTTGGTAAGCAGTCGCCGGTTAGCAGGAAGAGAAAGAGATCGGATTTTTTTGTCACCAGACAGTCTGCCTTGACCCCTGACGGTTTTAGCGCGCCAAAACCCCGGTCGCGCCAGTCCACGAATTTTATTTTCGTGCTATGCCGTAAGTTCATCACGACAATTTTTTCGGGAGCTACCGCGACTTTCCGAAAAAATCTTTTTCTATTTTTCATAACCTCAGGCCGCGAGCCGTGGCGGAACGACATATTGCCATCGCGCCTTTCGGAGCAGGCGTATTTAAGTTTACTAAATGATTTTGGCAGCAAGATATGGGGCATTTTATCGATTTTATTGGGATTTTAAGGGGTTTCCTGAAGGCAACGGAAGTGCCTGGGCCTGGATTTTATAATGCAAATAAACAAAAATCAAGCCAACCGCCGTGAGCACATGCCAGAGCGCGTGGCCGTTGATCAGGTGAAAATAATTGGTATCGCACCATTTCCCGGTGTAATCGTACATCCAGAAAACCGCGGCCGCAGCAATGATAACCAGCCCGATTAATAAATATTTTGGGTCATATCCCCGATGTCCTTTGTTAAAAATATAAAATTCCGCCAGCAGCACCAGGGCGACCTGCAGGGCGAAAATTATAATGCCGATATTGAAACCGCCCAGTAAGCGGACATAATACATTACCGCGATACTGATGGCATTTAGCAAGATATAAAACCAGGCAAGATTTTTGATAGTGAATAATTTTCCACCGGTGCGGCGGAAGTTCAGCACCAGTAAATAGGAAGAAAATAAAAACATTGAGGACAGATCCAGCATCTGCCCCAGAAAAGTATAGCTGGCATGATAAAGAAATGAAGTCAGCCCCATCAGCAAAACCAGCAGGCCGAAAGCCTTCAAATATATTTTTTCTTGACGACTGAAATAGAAAATAACAACCCCAGCCACCAGATATGCCAGGTTGGACCAGGCGTTGGCCGGCTGGACGACCGCAGAACACAAATTTTGTTCACAGAATTTTATGACTGGCTTGGCAAACGATTGATAGGGGCAGCCGGTTTTCATGCTATCTGCATTTTGACTTGATTAAATTTTTATCAGAGAATTCCATCCCCCCGCAGTCGGCCGGACATTGGCAGGCCAGGTGCCTTTGAAAGCGGAATAGCCGTCATGCAACTCGTATTTTTCCATAGAAAAGCCCGGCACCGCGGCCATGATTTCATTAACTTTTTTTTGGAAAAAATCTTCCGCCTGGGTAAGGTATTTATCCGGCACATTGAACATCCCGGCTTTGGCGTTGATTATATTCAGCGCCACGCTTTTCTCGGAAGTCCGGTCAACCATGACTTTTACGTAAACCGGCGCTTTTATATATTTATTCACCAGGCAGGAAATTTCCATGCCGCCTTCGATTTTTTTTACCTGAACATCAGAAAAAATCTGATCGCTTCCCTGGAATCGTTTCAGCCAGGAAGTTACTTCCTCGGAAGTGGTGGTGGTATCAATGTCTATCTGGCCGGAGAATATCTGATCAGCCGGCGAGGAATAATCTATGGTGCCTCCGGAAATCGTCATGGGAATTTTCTCCTTGATGCTGGCATAAGCCTGGTCGCTGGTTTTTATGCCCAGATCTTTTGGCTGGCCAGTTTTAATGATAGCGGAGAGTACTGGTACTTTATATAATCCAGTGACGGATAGTCCGACCAGGATGACTATTAGGATGATAATAATGGTGATGAGAAAATTGCGCAAACTATGGCCTTTTTTGGGCTTTTCTATGTCCTTGCCTTCGTTCGGTTTGAGCATTTCCAGGCTTTGAGCTGACTGGGGCGGCTGGGGGTTTTGTTCTGGTTTGTCCATATTATTCATTAAAAATTAATTATAAATGTTTTTACCCGAGACTAATCTGGATATTCTGACCATGATGCCGATAATTATTCCAATCACGCCAAGCAACAGAAGCCAGGGCATGACGCTGTTAAGCCAGCCCAGCTGGAAAAATTTGTTAAAATCAAAAGGAAAAATTAAGTATAGTTTTATCAGTATAAATATTCCCACCACATCCATCGCCGTACGTCCGAGAAAATAAAATCCCCGGCGGTCAAAGAAGATAAAAATGAAATAAACAACCAGGCTGAGAATTATCGAAAAATTTAAATAAGGCAGAACCTTAGTCCAGTCAGCAGTGATGAACTGCGCCTCCCATTTCAGCAGGCTGTTAATTATGAAAAGCCCAATCGCGTTGCAGATAACGGCAAAGACGTATTCAGATTTTTTATGGCGCGGCTTTATTGCCGATTTCTGCGGCAATGATTGTTGGGTCAGCGGCGTGTTCTCCATATAGCTTAAATAATGCTAAGCAGCCAAATTACAGCAGAAAAACTGGTTTATTTCCCTTCTTTTTCCTTTTTGTTTTTGTAGTAATCGTGGAATGTCTCACGTATGGAGTTGAACAGTTCGGCGATAAATGCTTCTTCGCCTTTATTTTTTACAGCCATAGTGAAATGCATGTCGCCATGTTTAATCCTGTTCATTCCTTCAGCCAGCATTTTATAAGGCCAGCTGACACGCCTGCTGATAAGCCAGGCGACAAACAGCAGTAAGATTGTGCAGATAGCCTCAAATATTAATAAGGCCCTGATAATATAATGGCGTTCCTGGGAAATCGTTTTGGCGGCAAAATCAACGCCCAAAATTGCGACTGTTTTCCCGCTGCTGTCTTTCAGGGGAGCATATCCGGAAAGCCAGCTGCCCCATTTGTCATTAGTTACTGCCTGATCTACTGAAGGTTTTATTAGACCTTCTTCCATTTGAGGCAAGTCGGTGGTGTCATATTCCTCACCCAGCATGGCTTTTTGTTCGTTTTCTTCTATTATTCCATCGTTATTCTCGTCCACATTGCCTTTACCACTGACGACAAAGGTCATGAGATGCCGCTGATTGGTGGGGCGCAGGGTATAAACATCATCAATTCTTGGGTTGCCGGCCATGACGGATTGGAGATACAGTTCCATCACCCGGTAGTTTTCGCTTTGCTGGTCAGCCGGCTGCAGCAGGCTTTCGTGGCTGGCAACAGGGATGAGCGCAGCGGTGCGGGTGGCAATGCCTAATAATTCATTTTGCATGTCTTTCATTATCCGGTTGGAATAAATGAAATATACGGATACTCCAATCACCGCCATTATTAATATTGAGGCAATGGCTAATCGTGAAAAAACGTGTCTTTGATAAGGCCTGAATTCGTCTAGGGTTGTCATCGTCAATTGTATTAATTGTATATTTACCTGCGTATATTATACCAAAAAATTGGCAAAATTACTTTATGCGCATTTTAATTTAGAAATGATTGTTTATTTCAGCACCATCAAAATCGCGCCAGCCACCATCAGCCCGATGCCGGTGGCGGATTTCCAGGTCAGATGTTCGCCCAGGATGAGGATGGCCAGGATCAAGACGAAAACCACGCTCAGCCTGTCCAGCGCCGCCACGCCGGAAGCCGGGCCGTTTTTCAGGGCGATAAAATAAAAAATCCAGGATAGCGCGCCGGCGATTCCTGATAACACAATATAAAACAGCGCCTTGCTATTAATACTGGAGAGCAGCTGGGATTTTCCCAGTACCAGCGAGACCAGCACTAGGAAAACCGCCATGACTACCGCCCGCACGGAAGTCGCCAGGGTAGTGTCAACTTTGCTGATGCCGATTTTGCCGAAGATCGCCACTAAAGCAGCAAAGACGGCAGATAAGATGGCGTAAAAAATCCAGGACATAGGGTGTTAATAATTATAAGGATTTTTAAGGGGGTTTAGGGAGGGTATTACCAAGTTTCGGGATGAATTTTATCCGGCTGGAAATAGTCATCAGTATGAGGGTCAGGCGTTTCTGCCGGATAGCCCAGTGGGATGATATTGATAATTAAGTATTCCTCGGGAATTTTCAGGATTTTTTTAATTTCTCCGGCTGCCGGTGGTTTCAGATTTTTCCATACCGTACCCAGGCCGAGCTCCGCTGCCTGCAGGAAAATATTGGCAGTGGCCAAAGAAATGTCCTGCACCGGCTGGTTGGTTTTTGACGGGTCAGTGACGGGGATGACCAGCACCGGCGCTTTTAACAAAAATTCCTGAGGCGGTATGGCGGCCTCATAGATTTTCTTTTTGGTTTCAGGGTTATTTACCACCACAAACTCCACCAAACGGTTATCTCGCGAAGTGGGGGCGAACTGGGCCGCTTTTATCACTTCATTGACCAGTTTTTCCGGCACCGGTTTATTCTGGAATTTCCTGATGCTGCGGCGGTTGATGATGGAGGGAATAATCATAAGTTTAAAAGTCAAAAAAGTTTTTACCGCTTTTGAGCGCTTCTAAATAACTGGCGGTAGTGCCGAAAAGCGGGGCAGGCAGGCTGTCCAGGCGGTACCAATCCCAGCATTCTATGCGGTTCGGTTCCAGCACCTGCGGTTCTCCGCTTTTCCAGTCTGCAATCATGCCAATGTCTACATAATGCTGAGGGGCGTATTTTTTTAAGTTCAGCAGGCGCAAGAACCGTATATTGGTAATTTCCATGCCGGTTTCTTCACGTACTTCTCGCCTGGTACAGTCAGCTATTGATTCCATATATTCCAAATGCCCGCCGGGCCAGGCATATTCGCCTTCGCCATGCGAGCCGCGGCGCTTGCCGAGCAGCACTTTGCCATCCTTGAATAACATGACGCCCAGGCCGACTTTGATATGCTGATTTTTATCAGGATTATCCATATATTTAGTATAGCAAAAAAAGGGAGTAATGTGATTATGTTCCTTCTTTTCTGTGCAAACAGAAAAGAAGCAAAAGAGCTGCGCCGGTACAAAGAAATTAACGAAAACAGGCTCGTTGTCATTCCGCGTTGTAAACTCGCTCCTCGCTTCGCTGCGTTCGCTCAAACAGTACAACGCGGTTGCCCATGGGCAACCATTCCTCCTCGCTCCTTTTTCTTTTAAATTTTTTATAATAGCGGGGGGAAAGATATGCGTAAAAACATCATTATATAGAATAATGATGGAGTGCGGGCAACTTAATTTTTTAATCCTTGAACTTGAAAGTTTTCCAGGCCAGGAGGAAAGAAAGGATAACCCAGCCGGCCATGAAAGCCAGCTGAGGTAGGAAAGTCTGGATACCTTCGCCGTTGACGGAAACTTTCCGCAATGCCTCAATCATCGGAGTCAGCGGTAGATACTCCACTGTTTTACTGATAATTTTCGGTAAGGCTTCAGTGGAGAAGAAAACGCCGGAGAAGAACATCATCGGCATGGTGACTACCTGGGAAAGGGCTTCGGCGGTTTTGGTATTTTTTGCATAGCCGGCGACGGCAAAACCGAGATTCAGGAAGATGACGCTGCCGAAGATGCTTATTAAATATATCAGCGGATAGCTGCCATAAACTTTGACGCCAAAGGCAATGCGCGCCAGAAGTACAATCAGGGTGATCTGCACAATATTCATGATTAAATAGGACAAAACTTCGGCCATCAGGAAATTTCTGACTTTCAATGGCGTGGCAGACAGGCGTTTCAGAAGTTTCTGCTCGCGGTAACGGCTGATGCCGGTGGAAATGCCGATGACAGCGGAAGTCATGATGGACATGGCCAGAATGCCGGGCATGAGAATATCTATATATTTGATATTTTTAGCCTGCACGCCTTGGGCCTGGTAGCTGAAGATGGCCGGTGCCTGAGAAACTTGCATATTCATCTGGTCAACGAATTTATCAACGACGCTGAGCGCGACCTGATTGATAGTGGTATTGCTCTCGCTATAGTAGAGTTCTACCGGCGAGGGTTTTGGGGTATCGGCGGTGATGGGCATGTCCGGCAGCTTGAAATCAGCAGGTATATAGACAATCAGATCCACGTCGCCATTTTTCAGCTGTTTTTTCGCTTCATCAAGAGTTGCCGGAGCAGTCTGCTCTTTCAGGAAGGTGATTTTTTTCAGGCCATCCTGGAAACTAGACGAGATCGGGGTGTTGGATTCGTTAAATATCACGTATTTAGCATCGCCCATTTTAGTAAAATCAAACAGGCCGAAAATAATGATGAACATCATCGGGAAAGCCAGCGACCAGAATAGCGCCTGTTTGTCGCGAGTGGTCATTTTTAGATTAGCCCAGAGAAGTTTAAGCATATTAATTGATAATTTCTAATTCCTAATGTTTAATTTCTAATTAGACATTTTTTAAACTTATTCCCTCAGTTGTTTCCCGGTTAAGGATAAAAATACGTCTTCCAGATCAGCAGAAATAACCTCCAGATCTATCATAAAAATTTTATTGGTCTCAGCCCATTTATACAGTTTGGGCAGCACTTCATTTCCCTTGGTGACTTTCAGGTGAATAATATTATCGGAATTTTCTTTGATTTCCAGGACGCCTTCAACTTGTTTTAATGTTTCCCGTTTGAGATCGCCGTAGGGCTGGAAATGTATCCGAGCCGAGGAAGACAATTTATTTATCATATTTTTTGGCGTGTCCAGGGCGATGATTTTTCCCAGATCCATGATGCCGATGCGGTTGCATAAATATTGTGCTTCTTCCATATAATGAGTGGTCAGCACTACGGTCTTGCCCTGCTTATTTATTTTTTTAATGAATTCCCACATCAGCCGGCGAGCCTGCGGATCCAGGCCGGTGGTCGGCTCGTCCAGGAAAACGATTTCCGGGTCATTGACCAGCGCGGCGCAGATGGAAAAGCGCTGCTGCTGGCCGCCGGAAAGTTGTTTAATGAGGGATTTTTTCTTATCCTGAAGACTGACTATCTCCAATAGATTGTCGGCCGGCAGAGCTTTATCATAGAAGCTACCGAAGAGTTCAAGTATTTCGCCTAACTGCAGGTATTCATAATAGGCAGAGGATTGCAGCTGGATGCCGATAATATTTTTTACTCTATGAAGGTCGTGCTGAGTGGAAAATCCCTTGATAAGTGTCTCGCCTCCGCTGGGTACCTGCAGGCCTTCAATTATTTCCAGGGTGGTGGTTTTGCCGGCGCCATTAGGGCCAAGCAGACCAAAAATCTCGCTCTTTTTAACGGAAAAAGAAACGCCATTAACGGCGATCAGCTCGTTTTTATCGGGTTGTTTGAACTTTTTTACCAAATTTTTTACTTCTATGACGTCCATGGGGTAAGTTTAAATATAGTGGAAAAATTGTATCATAAAGCCAGGGACGATTCAAGCCCCTGTTTTTAATAGGAATTGCCGGTTGCCGGGTGGCGTAGTTTCCATATAAGAAGACATCTATAAATTATTTATTCATCTATCTCTGCTAAGCAAATTTTTTGGCAACGCGTCTGGCAAGTCCTAATACTTAACATTGGGGAAATACTGGTAGTGCTTGACAGATAATTTAAATTTTGCTATACTTGTTTGAAACAAATTTAGGTATTAAGTTGTTCTTAAACATCATTAGAGAGGGAGTAAGACAATGAGAAGATTGTCAACTGCAGTGGTTGCTTGCTTAGCCGTCATGGTTATATTGTCAGCGACCACGTTCGGCGCTGAGTACATTGTTAAGGTCGGTGACAACCTTACCGGTATAGCCAAAAAGACTGGGCATTCAGTGGCTGACCTTGCGGCTCTGAATGAGATTAGACACGCGGATTTAATTTTTCCCGGTCAGAAGATATCCTATGTCGCTGACAAAGACCTGGAATATGCCAAAGCCTGGGCGACCAAACGGCAGAATGAGCTCGGACCATCCGATCAGAACTTCAGCTATTTCAGGTTAGTGATAGGTGATATCGAAACTCGCGCGGTACGCTACTCAATTAACCAGCAAAATGGCACCTACGCCGGCATTATTCTGTGTTTTGCCGAAGCTTGGAGAAACGTGGAAAAGAAATAAATTGGAAGAAACGCTCTCCATCCCCGCCAATATTACCTTACGGTTGAGGCGGTTTTTTTATAAATAATTATTTTTCCTCCAACCGGTGTCAAGGTCTTTTTTATACCAGCTAAATGCTAATTGGTTTTAAAACACGTTTTTAAATTTTATCAACCGAAAATTGTTTCGCGTTTTTGGTAGGAATAGTCGGTTGCCGGACGGTAAAATTTCCAGGCAATCCGGTAAATAACAAATCCCATAACCAGCACAGCCGAGCCCCAGTATAGAGCCTGCATCAGGGGCTGGTGGCTATCCGTGCCGAGCAAAATACTGTGAATGAAAATCAGCGCGAACATGGGGAAGGAGAGGTAATGGATTCTCCGCCAGAATTTTGCCTTGGTGGCCATTTTATAAAATGAGGTACCGAGGATCAGCGCCAGAAGATAAAAACCAACAATTCCCAATGAGACTAGTAATGGCTGATATGAAGAGGCAAATGGCACGAGAATATCAAGCAGGTTCATGCCGATGAATTGGTCAAAGAGCAGGGAAAAAATATGCACCAGCACGGAAATCAGCAGGATGGAGCCGATAGCGCGGTGGACGGACCAGCCTGTAGCCGGCGAAAATATCCGATAAAGCAGCCCGGTGGACAGAGAAATACCCGTCATGGTCAGCAAAGCCAGCATTATAAATGAGACTGTAGCGGCCGCCCGGGTGGTTACCCAGGCCCAGGGGAAATCAGTCAGGCGTTTTTGTATCTGGGTGGGATTGAAAGTATGAGGTACCAGGGCGATGGTGGTAATTCCCGCTGTCGCCGCTTTATCCGGCGCAGGGTTTGGTTCGGTCGCATAGGCTGTCGCAGAATAAGCAGGGGCAGGCGCGGCTTTTACCGGTGCGGGCTTGCTGGTGTTTACGGTACCGGCGGTTTTGTTGTTATTTTTTTGCACGGCAGCTGGTTGTTTGGCAGGGACTGGCGGGGCAACCTTTGTCGCTGGCAGGGGGGCAGGTGCGGTTTCTTGGGTTGGTGCAATTACCGGCGCGGGTTCATTTGAATCGTTAACATCAGGAGCGGGTTGGCTGTCAGATTCATTATTTATTGCCTGGGATGATTGTTCCTCTGCATCAGATTCTTCTGTTTCTGCCAAAGCGCGAATTGGCACAACGGTTAAAAAAATCAGAATTAATGTGGAGAATAAATAATATTTTTTCATGGGTTGTTTTGGATATTTAAGGCAAATAATTTTAGGAAACTGCTGTGCGAGGGGCAGGAGCCGGTGCAGGCGCGGGAGCTGGAGCGGGAGTTGGTTTGGGAGCCGGCGTTGGTGCCGGAGTTGCGGCTGGCGCAGTGTTTACTGGTGCAGGAGGGGGCGTAACTGGCGCAGACGCAGGAGCGGGTGCCGGAGCTGCCTTATTGACGTTTATTGGCGCGGCAGTTTTTGCCTGGGGCACGGGCGTGGCCGTTTTTTGCGCTGGCGCGGGTTTGGGCGCGCTGGTTTGGGTCGCTGGTTTGTTATTATTTTCAGCAGTTGGCATGGCGGTTGGCTGCGGCACTTCGGCTGTTTCCGTTGCCGGCGGATTTGGCTGTCCAGGTACGGCTATTTCCGTGGGGATATTCCGCACTACCGGGCTTAGTTGCTCTGGCGGATGATAGGCCAGTGACAGTCGTTTTGATTGCTCAATACTGAAAAAGATTCCCAAGGCAATGACCGAGGCAATGCCCCATCCGGCAAAGGCAAAAGCCGGCACCCGGGTGCCCCGCTCAATAAAAGCCTTGGATCCGGCTCCGAATTTTTCGCTCATAATAAATTCCGGCGCGACTCCCAGCGAGAGCAGAGTCTGGTTCATTGTTTTCATGAAAGGCGGCGGACCGCAGAGAAAAAAAGTGCTCCGCCAGATCCTGTCAGTCATAACTTTTACGATTAATTCGCGGTTCAGGCGGCCGGGATGATATTCAGGCAGATGTTTGGGAATATTTTTATCAGAAACAGCGTAAACCGCGCGGAACCGCGGGTACATATTACTCAGCCGTTCCAGTTCCGCGCCATAAGGCATGTCCGAAAGGGAGCGGAGACTGTAAAAAAGAGTCAGGTCGTTATCCAGATTAAGGTCGGCCGCGGTTTTTATCATGCTGATAAATGGCGTGATACCGATGCCGCCGGCCAGAAAGACGAGGGAGCGGTCGCGTACGGGATCAAAAGTAAAACGCCCATATGGGCCTCCGACTAGCGCCTGGTCTCCCGGCTTCAGATCGCGCAGGGCGCTGGTGTAGGCGCCGGAAATCCGGATGCCGAATTTCATAGCCAGGCGGTCGGTAGATGAGCTGGCGATGGAAAAGCACCGCTCGCCTTTCAGCGGGGAGTGGGCGGGGAAGCAAATGGTGGCGAATTGCCCGGGCAGGAATTCGGGAAAAGGCGCGCCGTTTTTCCTGACTAAAGTCAGCTCCAGCACTTTATCCGAAAGCGGGCGGATATTTGATAGTATTGATTTTATTCGTTTCATAATTATTTGCTGGGTAAACAGTAAAAAAACGGAGAATGGTTCCTTACCGTTTCCGCTGTTAATTAGTAGGCTAGTATTAGATAATTGCCAGTGAATTATTTTTAAGCTCAATTCGCATAATATAGCCTTTTTTATATGATATTAGCAATTTAAAACAGGCTAATTTTACAGCCATGCAATTACTTAATCGGATGAAGCTTAATCTTGTTACGCCAATACAAAAAATACCCACCAGGCATGTTTTCTCCCAGTGGGGTTTTTAGGCTAAGATTTCCTGCACCCGGCCAACCTCGCCGGTTTGGAGCCGCACTTTTATGCCATGCGGATGGTTGGGGGAATTGGTTAAAATATCCTGAACTACGCCTTCGGTCAGTTTTCCGGTGCGCTGGTCCTGCTTCAGGACGATGGCGACCCGGAGTCCCGGGTAAATGTCGTCTCGATTATTGCCGTTCATAGGTAAAATATATATTTTATTTTTTTATGGAGTGTGGAGGCAATCAAATGGCAATTCAGAGCATTTCTTGCCCTAAAATATTTTTTGCAAGCCACTGCATATTTTTTGGTCCATCACCAGTATTTCGTTTGGTGCCGGCAATCCGGAGGCGAATACGAAATTATTAATGTGTTTATTGCATTGGTACTTTTTTGGAGTACTGCCGTTTGGCGGAAGGGCATCATCGCACAGCTCCTCGGGATTATTGAATGTTCTCAAGGAGCCGTCTGAAGTATTAATTTCTACCGCCGGGTGGATGAACTGCGCAGCCACGCCGGGGGTGCGATTAAAGGCGGCAATTTGCATTATATTTGGCGAGCACCAGCGGATTACTGCAAGAATTTCACCTTTCAGCAATGCAGGAAGATCATTGGCAGTGGAGATTTTGAGATCCTTGGTTGTGTATTTTGATTGGTACTGATAATTTGGTGCCACGCTATTAATATAGCTTCTTTGCCAGATGACATTTCCCGCACTTCCGACCAGTAAAAGATCATCTTTATTGATTAAATAATAGGGGATCCCGCCATCCGGGAATGCCCTGAAGCCAGCGGCCTGCCTGTATTGCTCCAAGTTCCTGACCACCAGATAGTTTCCGTCATATGTATTGGCTATCAGATGCACCCAGTTAAATGTGGAAATATTGGGTGAATACCCGGAACGCTCGGCGGCCGTAGCTGATTCAGGGGATCTCTTTATCAGAAATTCCGTCGGGAAAAAGGTATAAAGGATATATAAAAAAATAATAAGTAATGGGATGCAGATAATTGGTACATAATATCTTTTTTTCATATATATTGGTTAATTCATAAATAAATATTATTCTCCCTCCCAGCGGTATTTCCGTTTTTTGGCTTTCAACTTCTTGGCATCGCAGTGGAAGCACAAGCCGTTGTGGCAGCAGATAAGCCCGCCGCATTTCCGGCACTGCCATTTTTTTTGCTGGTCAGCGAGGAAGGCCTTAATGCCACGTTTTTTGGTGTAGGCAAGGTTAGCCACCATGCTCATGTGGTAGTGAGCACGATAACGCTGGTCGATATGCTTGATCTTGTCACAGGGGAAAGCGCCGCACCGGTAACAATATTGCCAGCGGTTTTTTTTCAGCTGGAGGCAGTTTTTGATCCTGCAGCGTCTGCAACTTTTATTCTTATCTGTATCATCATCCCGGCATCCCGGACACTTCTTTTTTTCCCGCAGATAGGCGGCGCACAGGGCGCAGTTCATGCCGCAGGGGGCGATGAGTTTTTTAGTCAGAAGCATAAAATAATTATTTTTATTTCTCCAGCATTTGCCGCAGCACATCAATAACCGCTTTTTTCCAGACCCGCATGGCGTACCAGCCGATTAGCGGCTTGGCCAGGGCGCGCAGCAGGGGATTTTTAATTTCCACCTGGTATAAATAATTTATGCGCGTGCCTTGGGGGATTTCTTCCATCATGAATTCTTCGTGCCCCGCAGTGCCGATATTGTTTTTATTATCAGAAAAATACCCGTATGGCGGCTTGAGCTCGGTATTCATACGCACATTGATGGTTTTGCCCCAGGTCTTGGCCACACCGTCAATAGTCAGGTGGTTCCCTTCACGCTTGATAACCTTCAGCGACTTCGCTACTTTTGGGAAGAGTTTGGGCATATTCTCAAAATCGGACATGATGGCATAAATCTTGTCGCGGGACGCTTCGATTATCCATAAGCCCTTCAAAGTGATAGAGTTCATTGTATTAGCTACCAAAAAATTTCAAAGCCTCATAAACAAAAAATACCGGCCAGACGATTGCCTTCAGTAATCCCAGGACCACTGCCCAAAAACCCGTGGCTATAGATATGTAATAAATCGCCGCGCCGATGATCCCCAGGCAGTAAACCGCTTCTCCGCTATGTTTTGTAACTTTTACATCCAGCATATGTTTTTAATTTACTTTTGAAATTATCACCACGTAATTCTTCCCGTACTTCTTGGCGCACTTGGGGCAGGTGGTGTACCACATGTACCATTTCTTGACGTCAGTGTAACCCTGCTGTTTTGCGTACTCCATAAAATCCTGGCACCACTTGCCGGTTTCCCGGAAATCGCCTTCGTACACTTTGCTAAGGTATTTCCCGCTCAAGGTGACATTCTCCGCGCCCGGCACTTCTTTGTCAACGGCGATATACAGGTCCATATTCCATTTGGAAGTATGGTCGGAGAGCGACATCCAGTCCAGCGCTTTTGCTCCGGCCGCGTCAATCTTGGCGTTCATCCGCTTAACCACCTGTCCGAAATTCATCGGGATGTTAAAGGCGGTAAATACTTTGTCTTTGATGAATTTCTTATCCTGCCAGTCAAATGTTTTTCCGTCCCACGGATTGGGGTCAAAGCGCGGACAGCAGTCGGTTTTGGGGTTGTAGTTTTCCATAATTTTTTTTATCGTTTAATATATAAGAATTTTACCTTTGTTTCCATGTTAAAACAAGACGTTAATATTATATTGGATGGACCCATCGCGGGCGCAGACCTGCCCGCCGCATGGCTTCCGCAGGCGGGGATCCGCTCTGGGCAAGGGTGTATGACGGCGTTTCACAACCCCCAAACGCGTGTCCTTTGCCCGCGCATTGTTTAAGCACTCCGCATACCAGCTATAAATAAAAATGGCCGTCTGGTTAAATGCATAGAGCACTCAACGCAGACGGCCAAAGGAGATTTGCTCCACCCCTATTGGGATGGCGTGCAATGCTTACGATCCTTGGATCGCAAGCTAGTTCGCATTAATCGTCAGGATGGGCAGGATCTGACGCGGTGGCGTCCTTGGCCTGCTTTACTTCTTTTGGAAGCCTCCCAGTTACCTGATAAACTAGCTCAAACAGTTGGTCAACTGAAAGGCAGATATCATCCCCCTCCAAGTTAATGCCCTTCTCTGCTGAAAGCTGCACTTTGGTGAAGCGCATGATCCCGTCAGATTTAGGCTTATCCGTAACTATGGCGTCAGCAGCGGTCTTTACCGGAGTAACGATAGTCGGCGTGACTTCTGCCGTGACAGCGCCAGGGAACTCAGCTGCGCTAAGTTCGATGTCATCGCCCCTGACTTTCTGAGTGATCTTATCGATTAGTTCAGAAGTCATGGCAGGAACTATCATCGGGGTGCTACCGTCAATTGGGCTGAATGTGCCGACGAATGAAGCGCCGACGCTACCAGCGACTAGATTGAAACACCCCCACCGACAGAAAAGTCTGAAACGAGTGCCATCCGGTCCCTCGACGTCCATTGCATATGCCAGCTCATCGTTGAACTGCTGCGTCTGAGTGGTACCGTCGGCATTTATCGCTGTGAGGGTTCCGTTAGCCTTACCCTTCACTACTGGACCAACTCTCTTGAAGTTAGGTCCGAGTGTACGCCGGAGTGCGTCCTCCGCATGGGCGGCGACAACGCGTTCTTGGCTGTGTTCGAAGTCAGGCGGATCAGGCACGAACCGACGGTTGCGTTCCAGTTGTTCACTAGCACTTTTCGCTGACTCTTCATTCCGCTTGCGATTTCTATTCAGCAGTAGGATGGCGATAATGATACCACCGACGATAATCAGACCAACTATTTGCCAGCACCACCAACCGTAATTGGTTGCCTGAACTACCGTGGTGGTAGTTTTTGGCGCGTTGGGCTGTGTGTCCGGCTTCGCCGCATGAGTATACGACCAAAAACCCATCAAATATGGCATCACTTCTGATCCCATAAATGATACTGATGCTGTCCACATGTGGTCAGCGGCTCCAGACTGCGCCACGTAGGTTTTCCCCAACGGCATGCGGATGGTATCGCCGGGCTGTACCTTGTTAGAGTCCGGAAACCTGTCCCGATTCAACGCACAGATGTCTAGCCAAACACGTGATTGGTTCACGCTGTAAGGCTTTCCCACGAACTGTTCCAAATAGGAACTGTCCGCAGGCGTGGGCACTGCCGCGACGTACTGTGAGCCGGCGCCGGTGGCAAAGAATGCCAGGGCGACCATGACGAGTAATGCTAGTTTGTGTTTCATTACACAAACCTCCGTAATAAATTGTTTCACTGTTGCTGTTTTGGACTACCAGACTGGCGGTTTTTGACCGTCCCAGCATACAGTGTTTTGTTAATGTTTTTTTGCCAATCTGGCTGCTATCAGCAAGGTAATTGCCGGCAACAGCCAAACAAGCATACATTTATCCGCCTTCGTCCGCCTGTGACGGACTACGACGGATTCTACGTTTAGGTCTGAAATTGCATTAGCTGTAAAATCAGAAAAAACTGCCCTCTGAAAGAGAGCGGCGGGTAAAGGCTAAATATCTGGCTTTCCGGCTGCTCTCTCTTCAGCCGAAATTTAGGCAGAATTTTGAGTATTACTAAAGTAACAGGATAGTATATTCCAAAACGGCCTTTTTGTCAAGGGCTGATATGCACATGGGGTTCTGATATTGTCTAATAATTTATTTCTCTCCAATCAGCTTGCACGAATTGGTTTCGTTTTCTGGTATACTTTTAAATACCCCGTAATCACCTAAATAGCGCGGGCCGCTGCGCCCGCGCTTCCCATTTTGGAGCGCACCGCACCCACAGCGGGGTGCGGTGGGAGAGTATTAAATACCAGGTGATAAAAAATTGATATTCCTCCTGATAAATTCTCCTTTGTGTCATAACAAAACACCTTCCATTTCCGAGGAAGGTGATTTTTTTTACCTCATTTTAAACAACTTGTTTCTTCATCCACTCCACAACCGGCGTGATATACTCTTTGGCCACCATATTTTTGCTGACTGGCACTTTTTGGGAAAATATCTGGACTAATTTTCTGCGGATAGGGCTGAGTTTATCTAGATCAATCGCGCCAGGAACCTTGCTGTACCCTAATATTTTTTTGCGGATTTTTATGGGAATATTATAATATTGCCGCTGACTGTCCTCCGCCTCTGGCGGAGACATGCCGACGACGAGGAGATACATTTTTTTGTCTTTCAGTGTTTTCCAATTGCTTTTGAGATAAGATACGGCGGCGATACGGCCCATATAGGCGCGGGTGGCAATGATAATTGCGTCATACGGGGACGGGTCGGGGGCTTCATTAAACGCATCAACCAGCTTGGTGCCCGGGACGGCTTCCGCAATCCATTCGGCATACTGCTTGGTCGCGCCAAATTTAGAAAAGTAAAAGATAGTCGTTTTCATATATGATGTTTTTGTGGCAGTTTTTTAATGGCCGTATATATTATAGGAATGTCGAGTATCACGAAATTGGAAAACTCTTTTTTTTCTTCATCGGTAAGCTGACCCAGTTTTTCCATGGGACGCCATTCCAGGCTGGAAATTTTCCCCTGCTCCAGGCGCAAATGATCAGTGTCTGGTTTGAAGCGATACGCGAAGAGTTTACGTACTGTTCTATTAAGCAACCCATTGGGCTGCGGCCCACTGAACCGTTTATCTTTAACGATGAAGACGAGCTCCTCAGGTTTTGCAGTAATGCCAGTCTCTTCTTTCAATTCTTTGAGTGCCGCCTCTTCATAAGACTCTCTGATGCCGACATGGCCGCCGGCAGACGTATCAAGCAGATTGGGAGCAATGTCCTTGTCGGGTGCGCGCCGTTGCAGCAGCACTTCGCCTTTGTCATTATATATCCACACTCCGACTTCGCGATGCCGAAATCCTTGTTTATGTATATCTTCGCGTTTTGCCTGGCCGACGATCTGATCATCTTCGTCAACAATATAGAGTAATTCGCTCATAGTTTATTATTATTTTGCCTTAACTTTTACGCAGCAGTTTTTTAATGGCTGGTTTCATGAGTGTCTTTTATGGTAACGGCGTAAGTAAATTAGTATGATAATTGTATTCGTAGTTAAGAGTTTTTTGAGCTACATTTTCCGTGCTTTGCTGTTCAATTGTGATTTGAATTACATCGTTTCTGATGAAATGTACATCGGTGACTCCTGTCACTATTGAATTTTCCGCAGTCCAAGCTCGCTTGATTATTTCCGGATTATTATAGGCGCTGACATACACCTCCACCGCTCCCTCACCCAAAAATTCATTGGAGTCGGTGGTGATGGCAAAATTTTTGTTATCTGATGACCAGTCAATATCTGTTATGACTGATATGTCGCTTTCATCGCCGAATACATATTTCCCCGTTTCAATATTGAGCATATAAGGTTTGCTCCACTCCCAGCCGGTTTTTTCAAAAATAACGTATTTACCGTCGGGTGATATCTGTGGACAACAAACACCTTCAATAAATAGACATGCATCTTTATTATCACTACTAAGTTTTGTGCTTGATGTATAAAGAGTTTTTTCTTTTCCATCCTGGTAAATGGCTTTTAAGATTTTTTGATAACCAAATTCTGGATTATTTTCAATACTACAAAATTTAGTACCGTTAATTACCTCGACTCGAATGCCATTAGCTGAAACTGCAGAGTTTTCATCGGATTTCTGGACATTAATATTACTATTTGTATTACTGGCATTATTCACTGCGTTATTAGTATTTGTTGCGCTGGTTGGTGCCACGGTGCAGACATTATTTGTACAGACACAGGTTCTGCCTTCGTAAGTCCGGCAGGCCAGATCCGCCGGCGCGGTTTTAAGATATTCTTTGTTGAAGCAGCCGGTGCAGATGCGGAGTTTGCAATCGCTATTTATGGAGCATGATGTTTTAGCGGCATCGGAATTAACCGCGGTTGAGTTAGTGTTTCCGCACCCGCTGGTTGGTTTGCTCGCGGAGGGATCCCCGTGCTTGGCCCATTGTCCGTTATCGCATAACCACGTATCTTCGTCTCCGCCGACCACGAAACGCAGAAAACCGGCAGCGACCAGCAGGACAAAGACAACGGCGATAATTATGTAAGTTGATTTTTTCATAGGGCTATTTGGCGGTTAATAATTTATCTTCTGTAATTAAATACTACCCTCACTGGCGGCTTAAAACAAGGTATTTATTATATAGAGGGCTTGACAATGTGTTCCCGTTATGATATTTTATTGTGTTAAAGAGTATGTTCATTTAATTTTCGAAAGGAAGGAAAAATTGGTATCCAAGTATAATGACGACCCGTACATTCGGTGGCTAAGGAGTCAACCTGAGATCGCAAAATATCCTCAGTTCATCGATCTTTTGATCGCCCTGAAAGAGGAATCTGAACGTTTAGGTTTGCCAAGCGAATGGGAAGGTATTGCTCAGCTCGCCCTGGAATTACGCGAACAAGGGTTAACGGATGCCCTATCGAGCGCCAGCTATTCGGTCCTGTTTGATACGCACGCGACCGTTGAGGAAATGCTTGCGCCTTGCCGTTTCTATACCGTAAATAAAAATATCACTTCGGCGCTTTTCTCAAACGATAAGTGCGGTACGGTCCATTCAAGAACCCAATTAGTCAGCACCAAGGGCTTTCGCAATCTACAGGCGCTTGAAACGCATTTGGAGAGTAAGGGCCTTATCCACTGCAGTATTTTTCATCTTCTTGCTGTGGTGGCAATCGATCCTTTGCTACCGGTTAAGGCGAACGTGGCCGCCATGGACACCGGAGTGGAAACCAGATACGGTTTGCTTATTCCCAGTACCGGAGCTAACGAAGATAACCGGACAGCTCTTAAGCTTGTCGAAGTCGGGGAGTGCTTCAACTCGCCGATTCATAGCTATTTCTTAGTTCAGGCGGCATGATAACCACGCTGAGCGCATGAACAAATAAACCTTTGCTGGCAACGGCAGAGGTTTTTTATTTGGTTTTGTGGATTAAAATTAATTGCCGTCAGGGAAGGTTAATTCAAATATATAATATCTATGCTTGTTTAGTTGACTTTTGATGAAAATTGTGATATAATAAGGCTAATATTAGATAAAATAAAAATTATAATTAAAATACAAAAAAATGGAGACAAAAGTTAAGACCGAGGTATTGACTAATACTCGTACAGCCACGGCAGTTTTTATTATAACCGGAGTTATAAGCGGTTTTTTTGCCGGCATGTTCTTTGCTAGCGTGCTAATTAGCCAGCCAGCCAGTACCCAGTCCCAAAACACCGTGCAGTCTACTAATTATTTTACGCTGGGAGATATTTCTTTTGCTGATTGGACTATTGACCACTCCTCAACCAGCGAGAGCTTTACCGAAGTAAAATTTTATGGTTTACCGGGTGGCGCAAGTATTGGCGAGGATGCATATTTTGGGAAATTTTCAACTTCACAGCCTGAATTTCAGGATGGCCAGACTTATACCAATCCCTGGAGATTAAAAGTTGCAATAGATTCCACCATACATCCCGCCATGTTCATTACCCTGCGCTATAGCGGATCATTGCCGGCCTCCAATCAAACCTCGAGAATTGAGTTGATTAAAAAAGCCAGTGCCCAGGTTATTACCGGTGAAAGGAAAGTTATCTGTATTCCGGAAAAAGCCACCGCTAATCCCCTGAGCTTTCAATCCAGCGACTCGAAGCTATTCGGCCTGATACACGCGGCTCAGGCGCAAGCGGATACAAATACAAACCAGAATACAAACTCAGAACCGCCCGCATATACTTATTATTATTTTGATATAAACGGGAATGCTTATTGGGATGAAGATCTGACCCAGCGAGTGTCGGCTGCTGATTGCCAAACTTTGGTGGCCAAGAATTACTCTCCCACGGAAATCTCGGGAGTTACGCTGGCCGGGCAAGTCAGCCTGCCTGATCAAATAAATTTTACCCTGGCAAAAAGCTGGAACACGGTGTATGGCTATTATAATCCTGTTCTCGGATGGCAATCAGGGGGTACAGTTGACCTGATAGACCACGGCAGTCCGCTTTTTGTACTTGGTGCAAATAATGAAGATACACCTACTGCCTATGCCCGTTTTAATTTATCAGTCCAGACCCCGAATGGTTTAAAAAGCTTATGCATGCCGGCCCGCACGATTGATGCGCATGGCTGGTTTGTCCAGTTCTATGATACGAATGGTAAAGCTTATAGCGATTTATTTCTTACGCAACCGTTGAATTGCAACTCTACTCCAAACAACTGCACTAACATAAGTTGCAAAAAATACCCAAATCATCCCTGCTGTCTTGCTGCGCCAGCAAATAATACGCCAGCATCACAATAAATTAAAAAATTCGCCTGCAATATCATTTGTAGGCGAATTTTTATATCATTAACTGATTAGAGTTGGCCGGTCGCTCCGAGATAGGCGCCAATGACAGAATTAACCACCGTGGCAACCAGTCCGATGCCATTCATTATGATGCCGGCAATGGCCTGCTTTTGTTTTGTCGATTTTAGCCCGCGGATTGACAGGACAAGCCCGACAATAGTAACCGGGTAGCCGATAAACGGGAGAAGCCAGGCAAGCAGGCCGATAATGCCGAGAATCATGCCGGTGGTGGCATTTTTTTTGAGGTTCTGCGGCTGGCCCGGTGCCGCGGATGCGGTTGGCTGGTTTGTTGCAGTTTTGTTTTCCATTGATAATTTTTATAATATTTATATTTCTGATAATAAGTATAACAGAAATTATGGCTGATATCACGCGGGGTTGAGCAGAAATGCTTGACCAGGTTCTTTAGTATGTTACACTGATAAAAATAAAAAAACATATTGTTATTTCGGGAGGAATAATGGATAAACGTGGTGTAAAAGTTTCCGACATCGGCGTCGTGCTCAAGCGTGTCAGGGAGGCAATCTTTTACCGGTCAACAAGTGTGCATTGCTATGCGGTTAGTAATCAATGCGAAATTGGCCAAGTCGGCTCTATACCGACCGATAAAGGTACGGAGGCGCTTAAGATTACTATTGCCGGGAAGATAGTCGGCGGCAAAGGGGACTGCTATACGCTCAATATTGACGGAATGGAGGAGCACCAGGAGTACGCGTTTGTGTATGAGCAGGGGTTTTTTCCGCTGAGCGAGCTTGAGACCGTTGACGCGCATTAACGCCAAATCTCAAATTATTGGGAGTGGATTCGCAAGAGCCCACTCCTTTTTTGTGCATAGTGCAGTGGATTTCGGCCATTGACAGGAGGCAGGCACATCAATTAGAATGAAAAGAATTGAAAAAATAAATGATGTTTGCAGGAGGTTTATAATGGTACATTGGGTAGTTGTTAACTGGCTTGCCTTGGTAGTTATCGCGATGTCTGTTGGCGCCGGCGCGGTTTGCGGCATGATTTTTCGCCGTCGGCCGAATAATCTCATGTTGATCGCTCTAAGCATTTGGTTCGGGATTGAAGTCGTCGGAGTGGCTGGATCGTTTTTAGCCAGCTTCAGCCCGTACTTAGGCCCTATGCTGACGGAGGGCGAGTGGGGCGAAAATTGGTTCGGTCTCATACAGGGCGGGTTATGGGGTATCGGAGCATTATGCTCTTACAATCTCCCGCGCCTGTTCCGCCAGCACCAGACTTTACTCGTAGCAAGTGCCTAGCCACAAAAGCGTCATCACAAAACAGTAACGGCGGGTCGTCTTCGACCCCCGTTTTTATTAGTCAGCTGCTGTGCTATCAGCCATTAATGATTATTTAATGTAACTGGCGTATTGTTAATTTGGACAATTAATTATTAATTTTATGATTTATGGCCAGAGCATATGTTATAGATAATATTCAGGCAGACAACGCCGGCATCAAAGTACCGCCGCCGCTTATTTATTTGGCGGGTTTTACAATTGGCCTAATATTGCAAAGATTCATACCGTTCATGCCTCTGAACTGGCAAATGCGCTGGTGGGGTGCAATATTGATACTCGCCGGGGCATTTTTTATGGTTACCGCCTTGTCATTATTCCGTCAAAACAAAAACAGTCCGATACCGGACAAGCCGGTGACCACACTGTTACGAAGCGGTGTTTATAATACAACCAGGAATCCCATGTATTTGGGCATGCTGCTCTCTTATCTTGGTTTAGCCTGGTTGATGGGGATTATCTGGGCGCTGTTCGTGGCCGTGGCGGTTTTTTTCATCATTAACCAGCAGATCATCCCGCGGGAAGAGCAGTACCTGACCAGAAAATTCGGTGATGAATATATAAATTACGTTAAAAGTGTCCGGCGCTGGCTGTAAACGGCAAAAGAATGTTCTTAGTATTCTACGGCCGAATGCAATTTGTATTTTGTCAGGTTGGTGTCCTGCAATGCACGTTTGTCTATGTGCACCAGGCTCGCGCCGCTAACGATACCGCCGGCCTGTTCAACCAGGGTGATGGCCGCTCGCAGCTGCGTGCCGGTTTCCGACCAGTCATCAACGATCAGAATATGCTCGCCTGGCTTGATCGCGTCATCGGCGATTTCCAGCCCTTTGGTGATGCCGGAATAATCAGTAAAGGTGGTAAATTTTACCGACCAGGCGATCTTATGCTGTTTTCTGATTACTGCCATCCCAACTTTTAATTCCCGGGCAATGGCCGTGCCAAACACAAAGCCGGTCGCGTCAATGGCCGCGACTTTGTCGATTTTAATTTTAACAAACGGCTGGATCATTTCTTTGATCAGGGAAGCAAAAGCCGGCGCATTATTGAAAAGCAAAGTCATGTCCACGCGCTTGCGCTCTTTTTGCTCGCGGATGAATTTTTTGTAGTCCATATTATTTTAATTAATTAAAATTACGATATGAACGCTAATCGCGAATTTTACCTCCTTACCTTTTGAATTAATTTTAATTTTTCCGGCCGCGGCAGACTTTTAATCCTCGCTTCCTCCCGCCCGGCGGCTGACCGGGTACGGAATCTTTTTTTGTAAACCAGCTTCACCGGCCGCCTGGCTCTGGTATATTTTGCCCCGAGAGCCGTGGTGCTATGTTCTGTCAGCCGACGCACCAAGTCCGTGGTAATGCCCGTGTACAGGCTTTTATCTTTGCATTTCAGGATGTAGAGGAAGTACATTGGCGTGTTGTTATAAATTTAATGTTGATGGAAGAAGGAATGGAAGTAAGTTGAAGATTAAAATGTTTTATAAACTTAATACTTATAACCATACTTTTTTCTTTAAACTTCCAGCGTTTGACTACAGTAATTTATCTCCTTTAATTTAATATTACCCTCGTTGGCGCGTTAAAACAAGCGCGAACGCGGGCGGAGACCCGCCCGCTTCGAGTGCGAAGCAGTCGGGCGCGGCACCCGCGTTCGGGGGATGGGGTAACGGCGTTCCTTCCTTATTCTTTTCTTGACAAGCTTGGTCTATTATATTAAGCTAGTCAGATATTTTGCTCTTTACATCATAATATTTTTGCATCGAAAACAAACTTAAACCAGTAGCCATAGAACTAATGGAGGAAAATCAGATGGCACAAGCAATGGACAAGAATAGGCTGAGAACAGCTATCCTTGCAGGAATTCCGCGTGAGCTTCCACCGACGCCGGTGTACGACATGAACGCTATCCATGCACCTGCCCGGCCAAACACCCTGACAACCAAGGAGAAAAAACAGGCGGTCAAAAATGCGCTCCGTTATTTTCCCAAGGAGTGGCACGCGATTCTCGCTTCTGAGTTTGCGACCGAACTGAGAGTTTTCGGACGCATCTACATGTACCGGTTCAAACCGGCGTATCCCATCATGGCGTATCCGATCGACTGGTACCCCGGTAATACGCTGGCGGCACGCGCCCTGCAGCTCATGTATATGAACAACCTTGATCCGCAGAACGCGCAGTACCCGGACGAACTGGTCACTTACGGCGGTACCGGTACCGTGTTCCAGAATTGGGTGCAATACCTGATCACTATGCAGGCGCTCGCTACCTTAGACCGTGATCAGATGCTTAAGCTGTATTCCGGCCATCCGCTCGGCAAGTTCCCGGCGCGCAGAGGTTTTGATCCGATCGCCGTGATCGTGAACGGGCTTATGTCTGCGCCGCTTGAAGCTGACTATGACAATCTCGCCGCGAAAGGCGTGACCCTGTACGGCCAAATGACGGCAGGCAGCGCGATGTACATCGGGTCGCAGGGAATCGTGCACGGCACCTATATCACACTGCTCAACGCCTTCCGTGAGTATTACAGAATCACGGACATGAAGGATCTGCGTGGTCGAGTTTTCGTCAGCTCGGGGCTTGGCGGCATGTCGGGCGCCCAGGGCAAGGCAGCGCAGATACTAGGCATTGTCTGCGTCATCGCCGAGGTGAATCTGAAGGCGATCAAGAAACGCATTGAAAAAGGCTGGATTGATTCATATTCCGATAGCCTTGATGCCATAATCTTTGCCATGAAAAGTGCGATTGCTGAAAAGCAGCCGCTCTCAATCGCGTACCATGGGAACATCGTTGATCTGTGGAATCGCCTCATCACTGAGGATATCCAGGTTGATCTCGCGTCTGACCAGACTTCTCTAAACTTGCCGTTCGCCGGCGGGTATTTCCCGTTCCAGATCAGCTTTGAGGATGCGCTCCAGATGATCAAGTCCGATGCAGGACGTTTCACGGAGCTTGTCCGGGAATCACTGCGGGAACACGTTCGCGCCATCAACGCCATGGCTGAACGCGGGACGAAATTCTTTGACTACGGCAACGGTTTCCTGCTCCAGGCAAGAAATGCGGGAGCCGATATCATGGCCGATGATACCAGGTTCAGGTATCCGTCGTACGTTGAGGATCTTATGGGACCGATCTGCTTTGACTTCGGTTTCGGCCCGTTCCGCTGGGTGTGCCTGAGCGGAGATCCTAAGGATCTCGAGAAGACTGACGAGATTGCCGCTGACGTTATCCGGGAGTTGCTTGTGAGAGCTCCTCTGCAGATACGGCAGCAGTATGAGGACAATCTTTACTGGATCGAAAATGCCGGCAAATACGGACTTGTCGTCGGTAGTCAGGCGCGGATTCTCTATAGCGACCGTGTCGGCCGGACGCGCATTGCGCTCGCCTTCAACCGGGCTGTTGCCAGCGGGGAGATCGGACCGGTGGTGATCGGCAGGGATCACCATGATGTGGGCGGCACTGATTCTAAGTACCGCGAAACGTCCAATGTTCTGGACGGCAGCAACGTGTGCGCCGACATGTCAGTGCAGAATTTCATTGGCGACGCGACTGCGCACGCTGACTGGGTAAGCATACACAACGGCGGCGGGGTTGGCTTCAATTACGCTATTAACGGCGGATTCGGCATCGCGCTGGATGGTTCCGTGGAGGTGGCTGAACGCATCAAGCGCCTGATGGCAATTGACGTGAACAACGGGCTGGCTCGCCGCGCGTGGGCCGGAAATCCCAATGCCATCTGGGCCATTACGGAATCCATGGATGACGACGCCAGACTCCAGGTTATGATTCCCTTTATCGCTGATGACGATGTCGTCAGCAAAGCGGTCGATGCATCTATTGCTTGACGGTTGCGCCTAAGTAACCCAAAAGCATTACTAAACACAGCGGACAGGTTTCAATACTTGTCCGTTTTTATTACAGTAAAAACCGCCCCGTTTTGCGGTGTGTGTGCGTTTTATTGGCGCGAACGCGGGCGCAGACCTGCCCGCCGCACTGGCAAGGCAGGCGGGGACCCGCGATGGGGTTTTATTTGCTAGCGTGACGCAAAATTATTTCAGCGGCGACCCGGGCGCCGTTAGCCGGCATCGAGGGAAATGAAATCGGCTGAGCAAGGAATTTGTCTATGTGCCGGCGCCATTTGCCTGAGGCAAAATCCCGTTTGGGCATAAGATATGAAGGCAGGCTTTTTTTTGCACCATTATGTAGAAGCTTGAATTCCGGATAATTTTCGCGCGGAGGATACATCAGCGGCACCCTGGCGGCGATGCACTCTGCCAGCGTGCTGTACCCGATCTTGGCAATAACCAGCGTGCAAGCCCGGAGAATATCGGTGTATGGCACGGCTTTCCGACTGTCATTAATAACTATAATATTTTTATATTTCCGCAACGAGCGCAGGCCGTAAGTGATAATCAGGCAGTCGTTATTTTTCGTAAGCTCCACCAGCGCCCGGCGGAATAACTGGTCGTCAATCCGGAAGGCGACTAAAATTACCGGCCTTTTTTCTGATTTTGAAATGCCCAGGCGGAGACGCGTTTTAACGGGGCTGGCTGCCGACTGTCGGGCGACCAGGGGAATATCCTTTTGGACAGGAAAGGCGTCCATGGAGTGGTGGAATGGCAGGCGAAGCAGCAGAGTCGTCTTCCTATATGAAGCCCGGATGCTTTTTATTAAATGGGAATACCTTGGGTACTGGCGTGCGTAAGGCTGATAATTGAAGTCCCAGGAAAAGTTCGCGCAGCCGATGACGGGAATGCCGCAGGCAGAGCCGATTTCCGAAGCCAGAGGCGGAATGTCGCTGACGATTACCTTGACCTGCCGGGATAATATAAAGGCAGATTCGTTTTTTATCAGCTGCTGCCGGTTGTCTTCGATTTTTTGGTAATGCCGCAGCGTGGCCAGCGGGTCCTGGGAAAAATTATCCTTTTCAATCATGCCGGTATCAATGGCCATCCGGGAATATCGCGCGATGCCGGCTGGCAGGCCATTGAATAATTTCCGCGGAGAGGCGGTGCGGATAAAAAAACGGCAGTGCGGGTCGCGTTCCAGCAAAGCATTCATCACGGCGAGCATCCGCGTCGCGTGTCCGTAACCGTGTCCGGAAATGTAGAAAGCTATGTTCATCCTGTGTATAATAGATAAATAGTTATTTTTTTGAGGCGTTGCCTATGCTTACAAAAAAGTATTTAGTGTTTTAAAATTAATCCCAAGTAAAAAATATTACAAATGCAATCACAATAACAAGAAAAATTATGGAAATAATCCAGACAATTTTTGATTCCTTTTTTATTTTATCAAGAGCTAGTTTTTCGTCGGGATAGGGAAGATAATTATACAATACGCGTTCAACTGCTTGCCAGTTATCAGGCTCAGCGTAAAGCGTCAGATGCTGCTTCCATACATTTGATTTAAATTGCTTATCAAAAAAAAGCAAAAAGACCTGACCATGCGCTTCGCGGAGCCTTTCCGCAGCCTCAATCACCTGCGCACTTTCTGCACCCCGGCTATTTATCTGAGCATAAAGCGTATTGGTCATGACTTTCGTGAAATGATTCCAGGGGTAATGATTTGCCTTGCCATTTTCATTGATATACAGCCCGCTGTTGTCCATTTTGATGTCAACGGACTTTTTGCTCTCGTGACGTTGTTTATAAAACAAAAATATACCTATCAATATACCAAATACAATAAAACCAATTACCACCCCCCAACCAACTTCCAGCCAAGCCTGCAATATTGGCCATGCTAAAATCGATATAATTGCAGGGATCGTTTTATATATTACTGATCTTGAACGCTGATTGTGTTCCTCGGGGGTGATGGTGTAGGAGATAGAGGGTGGCTGGTTATTTTCAGCTTGCCTCTCTGGTTTATTTATCGTCTCTACGGTGCCGACGGGTTCAGCTAATAAGTCAGCAATCTGTCCTTGCGTCCAACCAACGCCAATCAGCATTTTTGCGATTTCCTGATTAGTAAGTTTTTGTGAGCGAGCTTGTTTAATCCAGGTTCTAATATTGTCCATAGGAGAAATTATTTTTATCCGAAAATATAGAAAGCTATGTTCATTTTTATGGTTGAATTAAGCCCGACAGTGAGGAAGGCAATTTCTTAGCATTTTTCTCATTGAAATAGTAATTGTATATTTTCAGTATATCACCAGGCTATACGTGTGCAAAGATGAAATTTTACTAATATAAAAGGAAGCCCGGCTCTTGGTCTGAAGTCGGGCTCCTGGCAGTTCTATTGAACTGCTGAATTGTGTTTGTACGTTGTTGTGCCGAATTAGGTCTGGGCCTGCACTTCCGGCGGGGCTTCGGCTGCGACTGTTGTTGCTACGTCGAAATTGGCATCGTCGAAAACTCCGATAGTCTGGCCATCCGCAACGATATCGTCCGGATGTGCGTGCCCGGTGAAATAGGCTTCTCCGGGGATGGCGTATTTCATACTCATGGTCTCATCATTGAACGGCACCCCCGCGGCCTTCAGTGTGTCCTCAACCTTCGCGCCTTCAGCAACTTCGACTTCTACGCAGCCTTTGTTTAGATGTCCCATTTTGAAATAATTGACCTTGACTTTCATTACTCACTCCTTCAAACAGGTTTTGTATTTTATCTTTTCTATGACCATATCGAAAAGGGTTGATGTGCTATATTTATGATATTTTTGTATATTAACATAGTACGCTAGCCTGTCAATAGTGCGTGACCATGAAAAATTTCGAACTGTAAATTAATCCAGGATATTAATAATTGTTAAGGCAGGCTGGGCTTTATTTTTGCGAAAAGCGGACCGACGGCAACGCCGATGAATATCAGGTAGGTGCTCCACTGGCCAAAGACAATGTCGGTCGTCCCATTGGGAATGGTAATCAGTAAAAGAATCACAACCAGCATAACCGCCCAGATGGCACCGAAGGTGAAAGCCTGTTTTTTTTTGGCGGGATGAAGGCGCAGGGTGAACAGCCAGGAGCAGCCAGCCAGCAATATGGCGACGATGGTTCCCGCCCACCAGAGATCAACCGGCTGTTCGGAGCTGGTAATCGCGGACATGATAAAGAGTAGGAGCAGCGTGATTATGAAGAGCTGGAGGCCATAACCGAAGACTTTGAAGTGTATTTTTTGCATAGAGTTCATTAATCAAATTCAATTACCTTATAATTTTACGCTTAATAAAGGGCAAAAACAAGGCAGGCGCCTAAAATAAAACACCCCGGAGCATTACGTCCGAGGTATTTCAATGTTATGCGGGAATAATTTATTGCATTGTGAAGGGAATGCTTTGCGCGACCGTGCCGTTGACATACAGCTTGAGATCATAGGAACCGGCGGTGGCTGGCAGGCCGAAACAGCAGGAACCGTTGGTGCCGTTCTGGATGTCCGGGTGCTGGGACTGCGCCTCGATTTCCGCGCCCGAACTGTCGGTAAAGCTATGGGCCAGCTTAGTCCCCGCGGCAAAATTGCCAGTCACGCCCAGGCCAAACTGGTCGCCGACCTGAAAGCTGGTGGTGGTTTCATAGGTATTAGTCGGGCTGAAAGTTGTGCCGGCCGGGATGCGCTGCAATTCCACCTTGGTGATCTGGTTGGCAGTGTTGGTGTTAGCCGCGGCATTAATGTTGGCAGAAGCGTTGGTATTGCTGGCTGAAGAATTTATATTTGCATTTGGTATTACTGTTACAGCAATATTTCCGCATGAAGTATTTTTGCAGATCAAATGGTAGGTGCCTCCCCGATCATCTTCAGTGATCACAGTGCCGAACACTCCATTAACTGAAGTAGCGCTTGATACTTCCTGGAACTGGAAATCTACCGGCTGGCTGTCGCTGGTCAGCCGGACTTCCACCGTGTCGCCGGCGTGGAAGGTCATGGTTTTATAATTCAGCAGGCCATTGACCAGTTTGAGATTAAAGACTTTGGTTGAGCCGGTCATGATATACGGCGCTTCCGTCACGATCACGTTAGTATTTTTTACGGTGTTGGTCGTTGTGTTAGTTGTAGTTTTTTTGGTGCAACCGGAAGCGGTCAGCGCCACCAATACCAGAAGAGCGGTGCTGGCAAGAATATTTTTTTTGTTCATGTGGGTTATATTATAAATAAGTCGAATTATCTAAAAGCGATGTGTTTGCGAGCTGTTTATGTTACTTATTTGGTAATGAAACGCCTATAGGTCGCAGGAATTTTATTGATAGCAGTGCCAGGACAAAGATAGTTATGGCTGGGGCAAAATAATTTATGTCAAATATCCCTATTGGTTCAATTATGGTTAGGCCAGTCAGAATAATCGTTCCCCACCAGGCCCAGCGCTGTTTTCTGTTTAGGCAATAGGCGAGGATGGCTAGGATTATGGCGTAACAAAAACCAATAATAGCAACGGTATGGTGCTCATCGATGACGTAGGGGACGCTGAAGTAGGAATTGCGGAGCAGCGCATATACTGTAAGTAGTATCCGATAGATGGCAATCAGGTACATGAACATGACGGTAATTTGGAGGAGATTTTTTACATGCGATAGTCGCCACTTCATATGTGTAGATTAATATTTTTTTGTTATTTAATTATAGCACGGATAGCTTTAATCAATTATCGGTGCTTGAGATAAATACTTTTTTGATCGCAGCACTATTATGAAAACTGCGATTGACGGGATGAGATAGGCTAAATCAAACCAGCCGACCTGGTCAGCTAGGGTCAGGATGACATTAAGGCCGGTAAACATGATCGCTCCCCACCAGGCCCAGCGCTGTTTTTTATTGAGATAAAAAGCAAGCCCAGCCAGGACGATGGCATAGCTAAAACCTGAAATGGCGTAGAAATAGCGGTAGTCGGATTCGCGAAAAAACCAGTGGGCGGCAAAAAGCACCCAAAAGGCGGCAATCAGGTACATGGATATTACGGCAATCCGGAGAAAATTTTTTCTAGGGTGATTAATAGTTTGGTTATTGTTCAATTCCATCATATTCATTAATAACCTGTTTATTGACTAACTTTTTTATTATAGCACAAACTGTCAAATTTTTTCTTGACTTAAGAAATTTTAGAATAATAAGCTGAAATTAATAAAGCTTGTTAACTAAAGACAATTGACACCGCTCGTTGGCGTTTTTTATAAATAAAAAGGAGGTGCCCGACATTTGCCAGGCACCAACCTGTCTTTTGATTGCTTATTGTATGGGATAATTTAGCACCGGAATCCCGCCCCGGTTCTCAACGATTTGTCTAGCAAATCGCTTTAACTGAGTAGCCAGAGTTAAAATCTAACCCAGCTGCCGGCCGTGGACTAACAATTAGCAACCTCCAACGCATTTCTTTTCATAGCTACCCTTTCGTGGCAAGCCATAGATTAATAGTGTACGAACCGCGCCTGGATTGGCTTGGTATCCTGACTAATGGGGTCAGGACAAGTTTAGGTTACAATAAGGTATTAATATTTGCAATATTAGAATTACTAAAATACGCCTGCTCAAAGATTATGCGCGGCGATCTCCCGGCTTTTAGCAGTTTATTTCCCGCTATTGAATATGATTAATATTAAAAAAACCAGAACAGCCTCCACTACCAGCCAACCAACGGTGTAAAAGGTAAACCGGATCGCTTCTTTTTTAAGTCCGTTCAGAAAAAGATAGACCGGACGTCCGAAAACCAGCAGGCCGGTGATTGCCGCGGACACGGTAAAAAGCATGAGAAAGGCGACTGGTCCGAGAATATTGTTCATATTGCCAAAAACATTTTCGGCGTTCCAGATGATAAAGGCGACGATCAGGATGTAAATAACAACACCTAATGAATGCAGCAGGCTGTAGGTCGTAATTTTTTTATTGTCCATATTATTTACTTAATTATTAAATAAATCAGGCAGAATGCAGTATAGCAGAAATTAATATTTTCAACGAATTAATCGGAGTTTGTCGTATCAACAGGCGCCGGCGAGGTTTTTTGGTGTTTATAATTCGTTCTGAATATATACGCCGCAATTTCCCATAACAAACAAATCAATCCCACCACCAAAGTGCTGATGACATTGGCATAAGAATAGATGACCAGCGCCAGCAGGGTGAGGAAAAACAGCAGACTGAAATCAAACCTTTTTTTATAAAGCACGTTCCATAATATCACCAGAGGAAGCAGCCAGAGGTAATACCAGCTGTGCACCACGAAGGGGCTGGCGAGCAGCAGGATAAAAATAATCAAGGCCCCGGCGGATATCAGCCTTTGGGGCGAATCTATTTTTTTTCGTAAAACCAAGAAATATGCGGCTGATAAAATTATCACGGTGATTATTTGTGAGAAAAAGTTTAATTTGTCGATGACGCCAGCTTCCACCAGGGAAATCAGTATCAGGATTATCACTGCGGCCAGCCCGCCGCGGTACAGATCCAGACTGAAAAACTGGTTATGCTGAGTTAACCCATGGAATAACCCTTTGCCTATAAAAGGCAAAAATGTTATTAAAACTAATCCAAGGATGACAGCTGCGGACTTGGCAAAGGTTTTGATTTTTTGCTTCACCCCGTCGTTTAGATTTATAAAATAGGCAATGAACAGGGGAATCAGCACGACTGGAGAATATTTTATCAGGCAGGCAGCGGCCAGCGCGGCCATGGCGGGCAGCAATTTTTTCTGCAGGGCGAACCAAAAAGCCAGCAGCACAAAAAACGCCAGGATAATGTCATTATGGCCGTTGGCCGCGCTCTCCAGCAGAATAAGCGGGTTCCAGGCGAAAATCGCGAAGGCCAGGTATTTCATTTGTGGTTTTAACCGCCCGACTATCAAATAAACTAGCAAAGCGCAACCGATATTAAAAAGTATCGTGACCAGCCGGAAAAGGAAAAGATTAGCCGCAAATGGCAGGCGGAAAACCGCCAGAAAGGAATTCAATAAATTGGCAACTGGGCCGTAAGCCGTGGTAATAATGCTCCAGCCGTTGTAAGCAGCAGCCTGGGGGTTAACTGCAGCGACGGGGGTCAGGTAGGGATTTATTTTTAATTCAGTAATGGCTGAACCGGTGGTGATATAGTCGGCGATGTCCGAGGAAAAGAAAGGAAAGCTGACCAGCAGGATCAATTGAAAAATTATGAAGAAAAGTATCAGGCGGCGGAACTGGCATTTACTGATTTCCTTATTTTTCAAATAGCGGAGGAGTAATCCATAAAGGATCGCCAGGATGATCAGAAAAATCAGCAGGGTGAAAAAGTTGAACGGGATATCCAGCAGAGTGGTGCGAGCGTGTTCAACCTGCCATTGGCGAGAAAATTTCAGCGCCAGCAGGGAAGCGTAAAAAATAAATAAATAGCACAGGCAAAAAAGCACCCCAAAAAAATTTATCTCCCTTAAACTGTTATTTTTTGTTAGTAATTTCATAATTATTTGGTTGGCGCGTGTTTTGTCCGGTTAGCCATATATATAGTATAATGATTTTATAGATAAATTAACACAACGCCTATGACAAAAAAAGCGATCATACCAGCGATTATCGCAGTTTTTATGCTGGCGGCATTATTAAGCGCCTGCGCCACGCCGACCGATACTACGGCAAATGTTAATTCCACCAGCAGGATTAACGCTAGTTCTGCCGGCAATACAACCACGGCCAGCGTTGACGCCGCATTGGTCGGTACCTGGGAGTCCGACTGCCTGGTACCAGACGAGAACAGCCCCTGGTCTGAGAAGCATCAGTTTGTCATTAACGCGGACGGCACGGCTGTGCATACCCGCTGGAGCTCCGGGGACCATGATTGCGCTCCGGGCGATACACTGGTCAATAGTTACACAATAAAGACAGAGCAAAACCAGATTGATTTAAATGATTTGGAAAATGACGCGATTATTTATGACATTTATAAAATAGAAGGCACCACACTGCGCTTCGGCCATGGTTTTCGCGGCGACCACCTGGCTTATCCCCAGAATGACGGCACGACTTCTACATTGCGAATTGAGAATTTGAATGATTTCATCGTTTATCATAAAATGTAGTTTTCCAAAATAAAAAACCGGTGATATTTTTCCCGGTTTTTTTATATAATATTTTATTTTTACCTGACTACGCCCAGGCCGATGTACCAGTCCTGGGGTTTTTTACAGACCGGGCATTTAGTCGGGGCGCTTTTGCCTTTGTGCACATAGCCACAGTTGGCGCATTTCCATTCAATTTCTTCATCGTTTTTATAGAGCGTGCCTTTAGCCAGCTTGTCGACCAAGATCCGGTAGCGTTCAGCATGTTTTTCTTCCACTTCGGCAATTTCCTTGAATAGATGCGCGATTTCTTTTTCTCCTTCTTCCTCGGCCACTTTCTGGAAATCCGGATACATAGTTCCGAATTCGTATTCTTCCCCGGCCGCGGCATTTTTCAGGTTGGTTAAAGTATCAGCCAGAGGGGGGATGTCGTAGGTGTTGGTCATTTCCGTTTTTTCAGGAATCATTTCCAGCTCTTCCTCGGCATGGGCGCGTTCATTGTCGGCAGTTTCTTCAAACACGCGGGCAATCCATTCATGCCCTTCTTTCCTGGCGATTTTAGCGTAGAAAGTGTATTTGTTCCTGGCCATTGATTCGCCGGCAATGGCTTTCAGTAGGTTTTGATAAGATTTTTTCATATATGTGTCCTGCTTAATGATTATTTCTAGAAAATATAGTTGTTATTTTAAGTTCTTAAGAATGGTCGTCGTGGCAGCTTGGGCTTTGTCCTGGCTTCCATCTTTGCCGACTAAAGCTAAGACTTCGATGTAGTCGCTGCCTCGTAATGTTCCAAAGACAGCATTTGCACTACCCCAATAGGCTTTTTCGCCATAACCGGATACGGCCACCCCGCTGTTAATGCCGTTCCATTTATCGTAATAGGCAAGCGCGGCGCTCGCAGAGCCGAACCGGTAGATGCTGATCTGGATTTCACCGGTTGAATCGGGCGTCAGGTAAGTGCAGCCGTAACTCTTGTAGGTGCCATCGTGGTTATTTACAATACCCTCGGCCGGACCGTAAAGCTGCACGGGCGAACCAAAAGCGCTTGTGGCCTCGGCGGCTGTTAATATTTTGCAGGCATTTTGGGCTGCTGCGTCGTTATTTGCCGCCGATGAATTGCTTGAATTGTTTTTTGTAGCTGTAGTTGTGCAGCCGGAAACAAATGCGACCAGCAGGATTATTGACAATAATGAAATTACAAGAGAGCTTACGGTTTTTTTTTGCTTCATGGATGTATAATTAGTTTATTAGCAAACTATTTTTTTAATAAATCCCTGATTTCCGTCAGCAGTTTTTCTTCATTAGTTTGTTGCGGTTCTGGTTTAATCGTAGGTTTTTTAAAAGAGTTAAGCAGTTTAATCATTAGGAAAATTACCACCGCAATCAAAAGAAAGTCCACCACCGCCTGGATAAAGGAGCCGTAGTTAAGCGACAAGGTAGCTGTACCGTCCGCCGCGCGTTTTAAAATTACTTTTAAGCTGTTAAAATTACGGCCGCCGAGAATTATGCCGATAGCCGGCATCAGCATGTCGCTGACGAAGGAGGTAATAATTTTTCCGAAAGCGCCGCCGATGATGACCGCTACGGCCAAATCCATGACATTGCCTTTGATGGCGAACTCCTTGAACTCTCTGATTATTTTCATATAATTAAAATTATTTCATTAAAATTTCAAATCATACATCCTGTAGGTTTTATAGATTCTGGCGCCGATTCTTTCCAGCACTTTGCGCATGGGCAGATTAGATTCGTTAATCAGTGACGCTTCGGCGGTTTTATACCCTTTTTCCAGGCCGGCGCGGAGAGTTTTTTTGTAGAAAACCGAGTCAAAGCCCTGATGCCGATATTCTTTCAGCACACCCATGGCCAGCACGCGGACGCCGTTGATACTTCTTTTTTTCCAGAGCATTTTTAATATACCAAAGGGGAATAGTCTGCCATTGGCGACTTTCAATATCTGGTTAGCGTCCGGTATGGTCAGTGAGAAGCCGATCGGCTGCCCGTTTAATTCGCCGATAAAAGCGATATCCTCATCAATGATCATTTTCAGTTCATGGGCCAGGGCCATTATTTCCTTCTCAGTCGGCGGCACCGCACCCCAGTTATCATCCCAGGCCTGCTTGTATATACTGAAGACGATCTTTGCCTCTTTTTCCAGTTCGCTGATCTTCATTTTTCTGACGGTAAAGTCAGGACGGTTTTTTTCCACCTTGGCGGCTTTGTCCATGATTTTTTCCGGCAGACCATCGGCGTATTTCTGCTGGTAGGCAAACATATCCTGCGATTTTTTGAAGCCGCATCCTTCAATCAGCTTGACGTAGTATGGAGGGTTGTAGGTCATCATAGCCACCGGCGGAGAATCAAAGCCGTCAACCAGCAGGGAATACTCGCCGTTGATATTGAAATTGGCCGGACCGCGCATTTTGCGGTAGCCCAGGCTGGTGAGCCATTTTTTTCCGTAATTAAATAGTCCCCTGGCTGCCGCCGGATTGTCATAGCATTCAAAAAAACCGAAAAATCCGATTTTTTCTCCATGTCTTTTTACGTGCTGTGTGTTTTCATGCACCGATAAGCGGCCAACCGGTCGGCCGTTGTTATAGGCCATGAGCAATTTTACTTTTGAGTGCTGGTAATACGGATTTTTCCGCGGATTAAAAAAATTCAGCTGGTCATGGATAAGCGGCGGTACCCAGTTAGGGTCGTTTCTATAAATTCGCCAGGGAAACTTTACGAATTGCTTGATCTCATCCGGCGTTTTGATTTCTTGGATTGTCAGCATTATTTGATAAATCAGGTAATTTAGTATTCACCAACAGCTTTAGTTTAGCAAATTTTTTGTTGTTTTTAAAGACCCTCGGGCCAGTTTACTCTTATGAATTGCAGCGCCCTTTTTCTCACTGTTGGCCTGGTGTTTTTGGTTTGTCGCCGTACAAAGGCCAGAATGCCCCGGCGGTTTTTAGTTTCTTCTCGGAATTCAGAAAAGACATCTATCACCTTGCCCAGGGCGATATTGCGGCACTCGGGTGAAATTTTACCTTTGTTATAGTAAACGGCCTTTTCCACGCCCAGCAATGCTTTAAATATTTTTTCCTGAAGCTTTGGTTTATTGGCGGCAATTTTTCCCAGCGCGCGAATCGTGTTATTGGCAGTGATCATTGATTTTTCCCGCAGAAAACCGATCAACTTCGGCACCAGCCGGTTGATTTTATTTTTTTTATCCGCTGCGGCCAGGTTGCCGATGACGATGATGGCCACCCATTTCAGCACGTTATTTTCGCCGTCAAGCAGTTTGATAAAAGTATCAATCTGGAGGTAGAGTGCTTGGGGATTTTTTTCTGACAGGGCAATGGCTTTTTTCGCACAGTGGTATTTTATTTCGGGTTTTTCGGATTTTAGGTCATTGAGATTTAATTTCATATTTTTTGCCATTTTTGAGTTTAGACAAATTTATTTCGTTATAACTATCCACGATAATAGTTGCCTGCCCCAGGTGCTCGCGTGGGAAGGTGGTGGCAAGCGCCACGCACCGCATACCTGCCCGTCGGGCTGCTTCAATGCCATTAGGTGCGTCTTCAAATACCAGGCAGTCAGATGGATCAATGCCAAGCTGTTTAGCCGCGTAGAGAAAAATATCCGGATTCGGCTTGGAACGCACGCCGACCGCGTAAATGCTGTAGACATGGTTTTTAAATATTTTTTTCAGATGCAGTTGCCGGTCAACAGACGCCAGATTCTCGGAACGCAATGAGGTGGCGATAGCCGCCGGGAGATCCTGATGCAAATTAATAAAATCCTGAAAACCCTTGATAAACGGTATATCTTTCTGAAAAAGCTTATCAGCAATATCAATCCGTTCCTGGAGCATAAGCTGTTCGTCACCGCCGAATCCATGGTACTTTTTGAATATTTTTACACCTTCCAAGAGGGTAGTGCCGGTTAGTTGCGTAAGTAAATCAGTTGGGCAGTCGAAACCGCGCCGCCTGCAGAATTCGGTATCCGCCGGGATCCAGACCGTATGCATGGAGTCAATCACCACGCCTTCTAAGTCGAAGATGAGAGCTTTAATAGGTTGATGCATAGTTATTTATATAGGCGGGATTAATGATTCTACTTTATCTTCATAAAAGGATGTTTCATGGCGTCATCCAGAGCTTTCAAATGTTCTTTTTCTAAGTCTATTTTATAATGTTCCGCGATTCTGATAACCATAAAAAGAATATCCGCCAACTCATCGGCGATTTTTTCTTTTGAAGCCTGGTATTCAGGTTGGGATTCGCGGCCAGCCAGGTAAAATTTTTCGTAGGCCATGACCTGCTTTGCCAAATCGCCCACTTGTTTGGAGAGCTCTATCATGGAGCCTTCAATGCCCCAGGGTTTTTGCTCGACTTTTTCAAAGGCCTTGATCACTGTAACGGTTTTTTCAATGACTTCCTGGAATGTTAGTTTGTTTGGCATAAGTTTTAATTACAAAATTAATTGTGCAGCCCATATGATTGACGCATCCAGCCCAGCAATTCCTTATCAATTTCTTTTTTTTCTTTAAGATCAATATAGTACAGGTAGCGGTTAGCCGACATCTGGATCATCTTGTGGGTCTTTTTGGTTTTAATCTTATAATCAGTGCGGAAATCAATCCTGATCCGGTCTTTCAGGGCCCAACACGCGCCGAAAGTGTAGCTCGAGACGAAATGGATGCAGCATGGCAGAGATTCAATTTTTATTGGACCGATTTTTTGAGAAATTTCTTTTTTCAGATACGTAAAAAGTCCTTTGGCATATTCCTTATTCTGAAAATGTTTGGCCAGGGGATAAGAAACGCAGGAATGCGCCTGGTTTTTTTTAATAAATTGCCGGTGGCATTTGGGGCAAGTCCAAAGTTTGGGCATAGGATTAAAATTATTTTATTGGCTAACTATTTTTTAGGTCTTTTGATGATCAGATCCTGTTTGGGATTGTCAGATTTTAAACTGGACATAACTTTTTCTGCCACGCTTTCAGCCGTCATATATTCTTTGATATCATCAGGGTATTTTTCTTTATATATATCCGTTTGCATCCCGCCAGGATAAATGGCGTAAATTTTTATTTTTGTATCGGCAATTTCTTTGCGGATTGTTTCGGTCATCCCTCTGATGGCAAACTTAGAAGAACAATAGGCACTGAGTCCTGCTTTGCCTTCAAGACCGGCAGTAGAATTAACATTGATTATAATCCCGCGATTCTGTTTTTTCATTAACCGCAGTGCAGTTTGGCAGCCATGAATGTATCCGAAAAAGTTTACATCAAAGAGGTGGCGCAATTTTTCGATCACGACTTCTTCTGCCAGGCTGGGTGCAATTTGGATCCCGGCATTATTAATCCAAATATCAATAGCCCCATATTTGTTAATAACATACGCACCAAGGTTTTCCATAGCTTGCGCGGCAGTTACGTCAGTTAAATGTGAGTCCACTGATAATTCCTGGGAGGTTTTTTTCAGTTCGCTTTCTTCGTGGCTGGCGATAATCACATTGGATCCTTCGGCATGAAACGTTTTGGCCAGCGCTTTGCCAAAACCCCGGCTGCCGCCGGTGATGACAACTATTTTGTTTTTTAAGTCCATGGATAATTTTTTATTTAACTTGAGATATTTGTTCCCCCCATTTTTCCGCCCGTTCGATTTCCCCCTCCTGCAACGGCCCCTCTCTCCCCTGGACAAAGAATGTTTCCGCGCCGATAACGTTCGCGCCTTTGGCTTCCAGCGCCGCGGCGAGCCGTTTGGACGCGTAGCCGAAGAAATTAATGACAAAGCGTAAAAATACTTTTTGCCCCTGGGCAGGTATGCCCGTGTCAAACGCCGCGGCGCGGATGTTTTTCAGCGCGCTGGCCGGGATTTCGCTAAAGAATTTTTTAAACGCCGGCGTTGGCCGTCCGCCCTGGGTAGGCGAACCGGCGATTACCAGCTCAATATTTTTTAGATCTTCCTCAGCCGCTTCGCTGATCCGCATGATTTTTGCATCACTGCCCAGCGCCTGGCCGATGGCTCTGGCGATTTTTTCCGTGTTGCCGAATTGGGAGTCGTAAATTATTAGAGATTTCATGATGTATATATTAATTATATTCTATAGAACCTTACTATATATTATATTTTACCACATTTAAATAATACCCTAAATGGCAGTTGTCCTGAATAGTGGTATTGTTTATATATTGTTTTTACCGAATCCGCCAGTTATTTGCCAAACAATAGTGGATTATTTTATTTGATTTTGGGCTTGTTTAGTAATACAATTAGCATAATGAAAACTACTGATCCGCAAAATGAAATATTCCCCGTAGTCAATGATAAAGATGAAGTCATTGGCAAAGTTACTAGGCAAGAAGCGCATCGTCGACCCGAGATCATCCACAGAGTATCTGCGGTTTTAGTATTTAATGCCAGGGGTGAGTGGCTTGTCCAGCAACGTAGTTTAACCAAAGATAAATATCCCGGGTGTTGGGAGCTGGGCATGGCGGGCCACGTAGGTTTTGAAGATAATTATATGAACACTGCTGTTCGCGAGCTCAAAGAAGAACTGGGGTTGGAAATTGAACCAGCTGATTTGTCAAGGTTGGGTAAAATATTTATGAAATTCCCGACTGAGGCTGAATTTTGGGATGTTTACAGTTGTAACATTGCGGAAAAGCAAATTGTTGCAAATAAGGAAGAAATAATAGCTACAAGATTTATTAGTCCAGACGAATTAAAGCGCATGATTCAAAATCCAGAAATAAAGTGGAAACCACACGCAGTCCGTTTGTATGAAGAATTTTTAATAGACAAACCAAAGCCATAATAATTTTATTCCAGTAATTCCTTGCCGGATAAATAATATTTTATAACAGTTAGGTAGTGCCCTAAATGGCCGTTTTCCTGCACGACGGTGGTCTGGGGGTAGAGTTTTGTCATTAAATCAGCCAGTTCTTTGCCAAAGCGGTAGGGGATTATTTTATCTGATCTAGAGATGGCAATGAAGATATTCTTGCCGGCCAGGGCATTGATATTATTTTTTGGCGCCAGACTCCCCCAGATATTTATTAGCTTTTCCTGATTAATACCCTGCTTTTCATAGATATTTTTTAAATGCTGCGTTCTAATCCCGTTCCACAAAGAGGCGGCCAGGCAGCTGCCAGGCACGATGAAATAAAGGTTGGAGATATCTTGGTTGCCATTGGCAATCAGGCAGGCGCTCACCACCCCCAGGCTGGGCGCGATAATATCGATTTTTTGAAAATTATATTCGGCTTTAAGTTTTTTAATGTCGGATTTTACCCGCTCTTTGATGGTGTTAAAAAATTCAACGGTTTTATCAACATCAGACGACAGTATGTGCCTGGGGAAAAAATAGGCCAGACAAGAATAGCCTTTTTTATTTAGGCGTCGGATTAAAATTCTAGAAATAATTGATTCCTTGTCGCCCCAGGGCGGGAGGATGATTTTAAGAGTAGAAGAGCTATCATTTTTAATGAATTTTTTATTGATATTAAATTCAACCCCTTCTTCTTTTTTGTCAGAAGAATAGAGGCCATTGGATAAAAAATTTATGATATTATCCAGACTCATGATTTATTTATAAGTTAGAGCATCCGAAACTGGCAGGGGTGAAAGTTAGTGTTTGTTAAAAAATCTTGACGTTTTAATTCTTCAATGATACCATTGCTTGAAGTTCTCTGACAACATTTGATTAGAAGTAGGAGGGACATCCAATGACCATTTCCCCATGGTTAAAGCAGATTATTCGGTTTTTGCTCGCGGGAGCTCCGGGCGTAATCCTGTATTATGTGATTTACTACGTCCTAACGGATGTCTGCGGAATTCTGTATCTTATTTCAGCAGCCATCGCCTGGGTTATTAACTTCGGCTCGAACTTTCTGCTCCAGAAGTATTGGACGTTTGAAAACAAAACATCGGATCACCTCAAACGGCAAGCAGGTGCCTATGCCTTGTTCATGATTTTCGTTGCCTTAGCTAATCTTGGCCTGCTGTACGCACTAGTGGATCAGGCGCACTTTCATCATCTCGTAGCCCAGGTGATCGTTACCATCGTACTGACAGTTGTCAGTTATTTTATTTCGAGGAGGATCTTCAAATGACAAATCTCCAGTTATTCGCTTTTTCAATGAAGCAGGACTGGGGATTTTTTTATTATTTTACTATATATTCTACTTATTGATGGAGCAATGATCCTATTGAACAAACGTACTTAGGAAGGCGTGCCGCCGCCATCCATATTCCCCAGCGACTTAAGTAATACCGTCGGTATTCAGTCGGTACATATATCGCCTAGCTTAATAGAATTTTAACAGCCGAGATGATAATTACGATAGAAAAAAATATTTTAACCCATTTATCGCCCCTCTTAATCGCCGTGTGGGCGCCAAAATATCCCCCGATAAGCATGCCTAAGAAAAGTATTATCCCAATTTCATAGTCGATAAGTCGATTGAAAGAAAAAATGATTACCGATGTTAAGGAGAATATGGAATAGGAAAAAAGTTCCGTTGCATTGGCTTTAAGCATTGTCAGGCCAAAAAAGAAAACAATAATACTCATCGAAATAGCTCCTAATCCACCAAAAAAGCTGGCAATGATGGAAATTAAAAAATACATAAAGCAACCAAGAATTTTTCTTTGCCGTGAAGCATGCCTTTCTTCGATGCCAAAACTTTTTTTAAAAAAAATTGTAGGGATCAGAATTATCAAGAGTACCCCGATCATTTTTTGTAAAGGAGCGGTATGTATCGTCAGCAGGATACGGGAACCGATAATACTCCCTAAAATTCCGGAACAACTTAAGAGAATCGCATATCTCCAGATTATTTTTTTCTCCTTAATAAATTTATATAAGGCACCGAAGCTCAAACCAAGACCGCCAAATTTATTAGTCGCCAGTGTTATTTGCGGGGGGATGCCCAGAAAAAGCAGGAAGGGTATCGAAATTAGCCCGCCACCGCCAGCTATGGCTCCAACAAAGCCGGAGGCTATGCCAATTACTAGTATTATTATTTTATCAATCATTTATATTTTTGGTATTTTATTTTTTATCAAGTGCCGTAAAGTCCAGCGCTACACACGGCTCATTGCCAATAACCCAGGCGTCGTGCCCGGGACCGATTTCAAATGCTTCATCTGGCCCAATTGTAACTTGTTGTTTGTCAGGGCTTTGGACAACCATCTGGCCGGAAATTATATAGCCGATGTGGGCGGCAGATTTTTTTCCGGTTTGCGGACCAGCGTGCAGCGACCACTTCCAGCCGGGCAGGTATTCGCCCCGGCCGATGATCACTGAATCCAGCGTAATAGCTGATCTTTTACTGCCGTCAAGGAAAGTACGCTGGTTTTCTGCGCTGGCGATGTTTTTTACTTTGATATTTTCCATTTTTTAACGTCTTTTTTAATCATTTTGACGATTTCTGGAAACGTGGATACCCGAAAATGCCCGCCCTTATTTTTGTAAATGAAAATTTTCGCGTTTTTTAATTTGGCGGCGTATTTTTTTGCCTGAGAGACCGGAACTACATCATCATTCCTGGAAAAAAGCAGGTACAACCTCGGGGAGTTCTGCTCAATTTTTGATAAATCAGATTTCAGTCTAAATCCGCCAGCCAAATCTTCAGTAGGCAGGTCATCGTCAAACGGCGGGCAGACCAGATAGGTGGACAGTATCTTTCTTGGAAAAATATTTTCAGACAAATACTTCGCTAAGAATATACCGCCTAACGACTGTCCGATCAGGATTAAATTATCTTTCAATTGAGGAAAAAACTTCCGAAAATGTATTTCCCATTCATTATATTGAGCATAATCTTGCAGAGGCATGCGTGGGCGGATAATATGGAAATTTTTACCGAGCTTTTCATCAAGATAGTCAGCGTTCCATCTGGCCTTATTATCAAGGGAAATCCTCCTGTTTTTTAAAAACTGCAAATAATTCTTCTTATTTTTGTGCGTGTCTCCTCCATGAATGTATAGTATTTGGGTTTTTCGTTTGGGCATAAATTTAGATATTTGCTTTTCAGGAAATTTTTTATCTCCCTAAATCTGGCATTTTACTGGCTAATGGCAAACGACGGATTGTCTTGGTTTTGCCAGTCGCTGGAAACCAGACTGCCGCCAAGATCCTGCCGGCTAGGTCCGACCGAATAAACAAATTCTTTTGGCGCAGAATAGGATAGCGGCGGGATATCGTACGGGTCCGGGGGTATGGTATTCAGATACTTAGGAACTATATCGGATAAATTCGCTGGCGGGTTGCCAGTTTCAACCGCATAGGCCCGGATGCCGAGAGTAGCCTGTGTGGCGGAAATTGCCACTGACTCGTTACAGCGCTTAGTGGAGAGGCCGCCTATTGATATTTCCCCGATTGAGGTTAAATATTTACCAATCGCGTTTGGGGTAAAAAACCATTCAAGGCTTGTTTTTTGCATGGTGAATAAACGCGGCGGATCAACATCAACCCAGGTGCAATCAGCTTCGGCGTTTCGTACGGCATAGTCAGCCAATTCAGTCCTATATCGCAAGGTTTGGTTTGGGTGGTAGTAAAATTTTGCCAATCCCGAATAGTCAAGGAAATCGCCAAGTTTGGAATTCTGCTGGCTGGTATTGCCGGCCAGATCGGAGGTGAGAGTTAAAAATCCAAGCAGCGGCCCGAGACGGTAATTTTCCTGCAAAAAACTTTTATTGAACGCGTATTCCATTTTCATGGTTATGGCCTGGCCGCTGCGGGAATCACGATAGGCTTCCAGCGCTTGCGCTGTCTCTTTTGCCTGTGCTGCTGTCAGCGAACTGGCCAGCGCGATTTGCCGTATGGCAGTCAGGCCGGTTTGCTTGATGCTGCTGGCGACAAGATAGCCAATGAGAGCTCCCTGGCTGTTTTCCATGGTCTGGCCAAAATGAACTATGCCGATGGCTTCATCCAGCGCACCTCTGACATCACCGCCACGAGCGCGTTGCTCGGCTTCCAAGGCGGTGACTTGCGCCACCTGGCGGTAGGAATAATAATTCGGAAGCTCGGCCGTATCCCAGTTGAACGTGTCCGGGTCGGCAAAGGTCGGATCCTGGAATTTTGGCTTAGCCGCGGCTTGTTTGAAAAGCGCGATATCAGCCGCGTGTTTCGTGATCATTGAAGTGGCGTAGGCTTCATCCCAGGGCAAGCCTACGGACTCAGACAGTTTTGTGTCTGTTTCTGAGGGAAATGAATCAGAACTTTCAATCGTCTGCATTTCCACAAACGCGTTGTCCGCGTCAGCCACGGTTACTTTTGGCAGTAGTAACGCTGCGTCATCGGGCGCTGCTTCGTCATGAGTAGCGATCGTCGCTACCAGAAAAAATCCTATCAATGCGGCTAAGGGGAGGCCTAAGATAAGAAGGATAATTGGGACGACACGGTGGCGTTTCATATTGTTTAATTTTAATGTGGTTAGTATATCAAAATTTATAAGTTAAAATTATCGAAAAAAAACGAATGTTTCTTATAATTTTTTTTGATGATGCAATTCAGAATGTAATTCAGCTTGTCTTTCTGATAGTTCTCTTTTCAATTCTACTAACATGGTATCCAGAGATTGTCTTGCACGCAATATTTTTTCCCGCGTAATCGGAATGGCGTTTTCCCGGGTCTGTTTTTCAAGAATTTGAATCTCTTCGTCAGTAAGATTATAAACCTCTCTAACTTTAGTAATCAGCTCAAACATATCCTGGCTTTGTTCAGCAAGGACCCGGACTTGTTCCATGACATTATCTCTGGGATTCGCCGATTTGCTTTCCGAGCTTCGTCTTACGTGGCCGATATTAACAGCCTCAATGTGCACAGCTCCGGCTTCCAGCGCTTTTTGCTGTACACCGTATTTGATGTCCGTTATCCCCATGCTTATTTCTCCGTTTACCTCATCGACGGGATTTTCCACTCCATTGAGTAAGAATACGGGTATTCCTCTAAGCACGGTCGCATGGATTTTTGCCGCGAATTCACTCGGTATAGAGCCACTGCCGAATGTTTCAACGATAACGGCCTTAGTATCTTCTGGAATTGAGTCCCAGTACCTTAGTGCTGCTTCAGTAACTGGGCTTGCGCCAAGAAATTCTATTGTTGTTTTATCGTCTGCCATGGTAGTTATTGTTTGTAAATCTTAGCTTCTTATAGCGGTAGGAGAAGGGATCCCATGCCAATATTATAAGGCTTTTCTGGCTATCCGAAAAGAACCTGACTTAGGGGGCGTGGGTTGTGGTAATTTTACTTTTTTTTCTTTGGAAGCAGTATGTTTTTGGCAGTAATTCTAACTAATTTGCTCAACCACTCTCGGTCTTCAATCTGGCCATCATCAATCACCATCGATATTTTTGCCCCTTTGTATGCGTGTCCTTCTTGATAATGCGTCCCGACAAATTTTTTTCCAGCCTCTGTAGTTTTTATGTATAAAGTATCGTCGCACACCAAACCAACCACCCTGCCATCACAATATAATACATACCCGCCGAACATTTTTCGTGCCGATACGTTATCTAGTGAAACCAATTGATCTAAAATAAAATCTACGGTTGATTGTTTGGTTGTCATATATGTATGTAGGTCGGGTGGCTTAATCGTTTTTTGATGTATTCTTTCATGCTTTTAGTTCCTACTTTTTAAATACGGTTTAATCACCTCAAGCATCGGCCGCTGGGTGCCATCAAAACGGATCAGGCCCCAATTAGAGCCGTCGCCAGTTATTTCTATATTTAGAATAAATCTTTTCAAAATCCTTATCCTGATAGAAAACTACGAATCTGTCTCTATAAAGCAGTCCTTGGATAATCGCGCCCGCCAGCAAGCCAAGCAGTATCGGACTGTATATTTTTACCATAAGGAGGATGAATAGGATGGCTGAACAATAAATCCAATGATGGATGTGAATTCTGTATTTACCTATTTTTGGCCGGAGAGATCTCCCGATTCTATCACCCTCGTACCTTCCCGCGAGAAACTTTGCTAGCAGAAAGCCCAATATGGCGGAGACGAGAAATTGTATAATAAAGCTAAGAGTCATTAGGTTTCTGATAAAGGATTTTATATAGGACCAGTTGGGGCAAGTATCTGCCCGCGCAAGTATTATAAGTCTTTTTAAACTATCCGAAAAGAACCCGGTTAAGGGGGCGTAGGGTGGGCTAAAAAAATTACGCCTTATCAATCTGAACGGATTTAAACGCAGTTAAGATATCAGATCGCAATTCTTGAAAGTAATCATGATCACCCGTGAGATCTTTAATAACCGCGCCATTCCCATACAGTACGAGAAAAATCGTGGGTTCTATGGTCATTACCGCTACATAACCTTTTAGAATGACCATTTCGTAATCAGAGGAGGTGATCGGAGGGGTAAAATTCCGGCTTGTTAGGCGCAAATCTGGATTTGAAAGAGTAAACATCCGTGCCATGATTGCCATACGAAATCGAATATACAGGCTATTATTTCGATGGCCAACATCGCTGTGGGATAACCCACCGGTAAATTCATAGAGTTGCCCCTGGTATGGCTCAATCGAAAATGGTTGTGGCGGTAATGAAGCTTCGGCCGGCATCGAGTAATGCGGTTCAGGATCACCAAAATGCCCAAGCCAATTCTTTTGATCGGCGACAGCCAGGCTAAAATGATCTTGAAGCGTAAATTTTTTTCTGTCACGATATTTCACGAGATATCCGCCCAGCCAGGACTGATACTGCTTGGCTGTTCGGATAAATCTGGATGAAACTCCATCGATATTTTCGCCCATGGTAAAATAGTTGACGCCAATGGCTCGGATTTGATGCTTTGCCCAGGCGCGGGCCATGTCGAATTTCATATAGCCATTTATCCAAACAGAGGGAATATCTGAAAAATTACACCGATACCCGATTTGGCGTTCAAGTCCGTGGATCCACCAGAAATATATTCGAGCTAAAAATCGAAAAAGCATATCAAACATAGAAAACATTTCCCGGCGCTTTATTCTCTCCAAAGACACTCAAATAAGATTTTAAAGCGCCTTATGTATTTTTTGCTATTAAATAAATTATTCCTGTATTCCTATATTTTTCTTTGGGATTTCTCTTTAGTTTAAAATCAATAACTTTGAATTTTAATCTGCCCAGTATTTTTTTTATTTCTTGCTGGGTGTAATACGAATAGAATTTTTTCGCGTTTTTATATCTGCTATCTGCTATTAATTTTTCACCTTTACCTTCTTTCAGATTGAGGTAAAACGCTCCATTCTTCTTTAATACACGTTTAATCTCTTTAATTGCCCTTACGGCATCTTTTTTGTTTAAATGCGGTAACGTAGCACTGCACCAAATGCCATCGAAAAAATCATGATCAAATTTTAACTTCAACATATCCATTACTGAGAACTTACCCAAAGGTGAAAATTTTTTTGCTTTGGCTATCATTTTTGGAGACAGGTCAATTCCGTAAGCATCGAAATTTTTAGCGACAAAAAAATTCGTATCGCGCCCGTAGCCGCATCCGATATCAAGCACCTTGGCCTTTTTTGGGAGATAAGAGGCAAATTTATTCAGCCATGGCTTATCCTGCAAGTTAACGGTTTTTTGCATGTATCCATCTACATTCTGATTGTAAAAATTGACTGTTTTTTTGATGTAGTCTTTCATGCTTTTAGCTCCCACTTTTAAAATACGGTTTTATCGCCTCGAGCATCGGCCTCTCGGTGCCATCAAACCGGATCAGGCCCCAGTTAGAGCCGTCGCCTGTTTTTTCATCCTTTTGCAAATGTGTGTCGCTCCAATAAAACCAGGTGACGGGGATATTATTTTTACCCGCCTCGGCGAAAAGGAACGCGGCCAATCTGGCCTGTTCTGTTTCGTCCACTTCACTGGCGGGCTGGCCGATCTCGGTGATGACCAGCGGCCAACGATTTACGTACTTGGCCAGCAGAGATTGTTCGTGGGCAATCGCTGATTTGACCTGATCTTCCTGTAGATACGGATTAGCCGCGTATGGATGGAAGCTCAAGTCATCAAAATAATCGCCGCCACCCAGGGCCAGAACCTGGTCGTCAAAATCAGAGCCATTGGTGGCTTCGGCGCCGAGGGTCACGATGACTTTGGCGTTCGGGTTAGCTTTCTTGATCACCGGATAAGTCGCCTTGAGCAGTTGGACGAATTCTTCCGGTGTGCCGTACCTACCTTCGTTAAGGCTAGGTTCGCCCCATATTTCCCAATAATAAATTATATTTTTATTAATTTTAACTTCATCTCTGACATAATTTTGCCACTCCGACATCTCTTTAGGCGTAAAGGCTTGGCCCGCCGGAATGTCGTAACTTCCCTGTAGTGAACCTATGGGATATAGTCCTTGCTTTGCAGCTTGGACAACCATTTTGTTAGCGGCGGAATTATTATTCTGGAAATGATAATTTAACTTAACTCCGTCAAAACCAGCTGATTTAATATTTTTCATGTCATTTTCAGCTTCAGCGATGATTTGGGAAATAGACATATTCTTGCCGCCAAAGATGGAAGAAGGCGTACCTAATTGGAGAGAATATCGATAGTATACGCTTTGGCGGGGATATGACAGTTTTGGAACATCAAGCTTGGTTATTCGCGGTACAATTAAGAGCTGATAAATGAAGTATCCAGCTATGATGGCCAGAACAAATAAAATAATTTTAACTAAGGCACTGAGCGGCTTTTTCGGCTTTGATGATATATTTGCCATAACCTTTCCATTATTTAATTGTTTTTATTATAATCCTAATAATTAAATTCGTCGCCCTTGATTGTGGTTATATATGATAATTTTAAACAATAAAAAACCGGCAAATCCCTGAACGGAGGCGGTAGAATTTGGAAATAAGATCTACTAATCCTTGATTACTCGACGGCGATTCGCGCGGTCATGCCTGACTGGAAAGGGGTGTTGCTGTAGCCATTGTAGAGCTGGCCGCTCGGGTATTCAAAGGTATCCTCAATGTTTGGGATCGTCCGGATAATCTTCTCCTGACTGTCATAAAAGGTGAGCGTGTACTGGCAATTAAGCTTTTGGGTGGCGGTCGAAGTGTAATCGAATCGCACCCACGCCTCTGGATCTCCTGCAGGATCTTTTTCCACCAAAGTATCGCCAATTTTGATTGAACCAGCACACGACGCTACACTATTATTTGTATTAGCCGTCTTGTTGTTATTGCTGGTAGTTTTACTACAGGCGCTTAAAATAAACACTAAAACCAAAAACGCAGTAAATGTGAGTATTTTTTTTGGCATAGTATTCCAGTTAAAGATTATATTAAAATGTAGTCTGGATGGAGGCAGCCTTGCTAGCGTATGACGCGGCGTGCGTAGCATGACCGGCAACGTGGGCAGTGGCGGCGGCGTGGCCAGCCGCACGAGCCGCGGCAATGGCCGCGGGAGTTTTGGCTGCACGAGCGGCTGCATGACTTGCTAAGGCAGCTGTGCGAGCCTGTCCCACGGTTATTTTACCACGAACCCAAGCCCGAGCGGCAACAATGGCTTTCTTGGGTCGGTCATCTTTCGGCCGCTCTTTTTTAAAATAGGGAAGTACGCGCTCGGCACAGTCGGCTGCCCTGAGCGCCAAAGTTTTTTGGTCTTGCTTGTCCGGTTTCATTTGATTTTTAAACTGGCGGAGACGGGAGTCCCGCACCATTTCGCTTCGCTCAAGGTGCGGGATTTCGCCATTTGATTATATAATTGTTCTCAAGATTCTCACTTTTTAAAACGGTGTATATTGAACGAAGTTCGAATGTATTTTGAATTAAACCCTGATGACCAATGATGCGCGCCTCGGACACGCTCGAGTACTCGCGTGTGCAAAAACCAAAAATTTCCTTGCATTTTTCTC
>Ga0172379_10000358_pt1 | contig 117640 bp, 94 predicted proteins | sample GrowelOW334metaG_FD_119756 | JGI IMG/M metagenome (GOLD analysis project Ga0172379, IMG submission 119756) | Groundwater microbial communities from an aquifer near a municipal landfill in Southern Ontario, Canada - Groundwater well OW334 metaG | ecosystem: Environmental > Aquatic > Deep... | reverse complement strand
TGAACAATTCCGCAGCACCGAGATCGTCCTGCGGGACGCGCACAGCGTGAAGTTCGGCGAGAAAGAACCCAAAACCTATGCCGCCGGCACCGAGCAGTTCTTTACCGTCGAAGTCTCGCCCGCCGACAACGCGCCCGCCGCGCAGGTGAAGCGCCATGAACTACCCAGCGGCCTGCGCGCGCTGGAAGTCGTGGCGGACGGCGAATGGTTGATGGTCATTCACAATCCACACAAAGCCGTGGCAACGGCAATTATCGCTGCATCCGGCGTCGCGAAGGTTCTCTGCTTTCAAGCGCGCGGCGAGGTGTCCAAGCCGACGGCTGCGAAAATGCGCGACGGCAAGATCATGTGCAGCGTGCCTGCGAAGTCGCACATTGTCCTGAGTGCTGACGCGAAGGGGAAACGATAAGCGGCTTTGGCTCGTGGAGGGTGCGTTGCCTTATCGCTTGAGGGCGCCGAAGCACGCCACTTGGCCGCCTTCGAGCGTGACGATGACGCGACCGTCGCGGTTTATGGCGAGACCCCACGGCACCGGTGGCGCTTGCAGAGGTTGTGTCCAGAGAACTTTGCCGTCCTGCAAATCATGGGCGACCAATTCCGACGGCTTCGCGATCACGACGGCGTTCGGGGCGACGGCGAGAGCAATGATGTCTTTGCACTTGTTCGCCCAAAGCGGGGTGAGTTGGGGAAGTCGCGGGTTGCCCCAGGATGAAAGCACTTTTTCGGTGACGGCGGGCAGATCGTTGCGCGCGAAGCCCATCAGCGCGGAGCTGTTCACCCAAGCGATGGCGCGGTCGCCCGCCGCCGCCAGCAGGGTTTTGTTCACGACGGTGTTGTCATAGACCGCGTATTTCGGATGGGCGTAGAGCGGCTTGCCGCCGACCCGGATTTGGTTGCCGAGCCGGTAGAGTTCGCTGCCGCGCGGGCTGATGGAGCCGGGCACGTTGTTCTTTGACACCTGATGCATCACCGCCGGGTCGTTGAGGCAGCGGCCGTTGGCGATGTCGTAGATAGCGGGTGAGACGGCGTTGCCGCCGGCGAGGTAGAGTTTGCCGTCGGCGACCATCATGTGACCCTGCGCGCTGACGCCGGTGCGCGCTTCGGCGTCGAGATGGCCGGAGGTGTTGTTTTGCCACTTGATGCGGCCGGTAGCGGCGTCGAGCGCATAAACGTGCGTGCCGTCGTAGTTGACGATGCCCGCCGCGACATAGGCGACGCCGTCGGCAACGAGCACGCTGCTGGCGACGGGCCATGTGGATTGCAGCGAGCCATAGACTGGAATGCGTCGCTCCACCGGCGCCGCTCGGAACCGCCAAAGCGGCCGGCCCATCTTCGCCTCGAAGCAATAGACGTAGCCGTCGCCGGAACCGACAAGCGCGCGGCCCTGCCAGATCGTGGGCGGATAACGCACGTCGCCACACGTGTAGCCTTTCCAGCGCAGCTTTCCCGTCGTGGCGCTCAGCGCGCGGACAATGCCGTCGGAGCCGCCGTAGAACACCAGGTCGCCCGCCGCGGTTGGCGCGGTCGGCGTGAACGGCGCGGTCGGATCGTCCTGCCACTTGCAGTGCGGCACTGCGGGGACCGTTGCGCTGGTCGTCACCGTGGCGGAGTTGTTCGCGCGAAACGCGGGCCAGTCGGCGGGCGATTCGTCGAAGGCTTCGATCTTGTCGTCGTTGGCGCTGAACCGTTCCAGTCGTTCTGACTCGACGGCCTTGCGGTTGAAGTCGAAGTTGCCCGCCGGGCCGAGGCAGGTGATGCCATACAACGTCAGATTACAGTCGCACGTGGAAGGCCACCAGTAGAGCAGGCCGTTGCCAATGGTCACGCCGTCGTGGCACTGCGCGCGCATCGGTGAGACAAGCTCCGGGCGGTTGCTGGCACGATCAAGCCGCGTGGAGCCTTCGCCGGCGCGGCAGAATATGGCGTCCGCCGAGCCGGTGACACGCGAGCACGCCCGCCGGCCCAGCGGAATCTCGGCGAGGATTTTGCCGGTCAGCGGATCGAACTTCCGTGTGGGGTCCTGGTCTATCTGCCCGCTCAAGCCGTAAACTCCGTCATCGCAGATCACGAGCTGGTAGTTGTTGTAAGGATGCTCCCACAACATGCTGCCGTCCTCGGCCGAGACGGCGAGGAGCCGGCTGACTTGCGGGCCGGCGAAGTAGAGCGCCTTATCGCTGCACTTCAGGTAGTTCGTCGTGCGCCAGTTCGTGCGCCAGTCCTGACGCGGCAGGTATTCGCCCAGCGCGTTGAACAGCGCGGTCGCGTTGTCCTTCGTCTTTCGCCACTGCTCCTTGCCGGTTTTTGCGTCGAGGCACGCCAAATACGAGCCGTGGCGGAAGGCGAATATGCGCCCGTTCTTCATGCACAACGCGCGGCTGTCCATCGGTTCAGTCTCGCGATGTCGCCACAGCACCTTCTTCGTCTTTGGGTCAATCGCCAACAGCGTTTGCCCAAAGCCCCATGTGTGCTCCGGTTTGTTGTAGCCCGGCGACAGCGGGTTCCACGGCCAGCCGTGCGTCTCGCGTTTGGCCCGAATGACGGGGTCGCGCTCCTCCTGCTCGCCGATGAGCGCGTAAAGCACGCCGCCTTCCAGCGCCATCCATTTCCAGAACGTGCCGCCGGCTGTCTTGGCGGGAGGCGTAATCTCGCCGAGCAACTTGCCCGTGGCCGCGTCGAGGATCTTGCACGACTTGTCGTCGCCGAAATAAACCACCGTTGGCGTGGCAATGAGCGTGCTGCGATGCACCATCAGCGCCGGCGGAATCTCACGCCGCCACAGTAGCGTGCCGTTGTAGCCGTTGAACGCCGCGAGCGTGTCGAGCCACGGCTCCTCGCGCTCCTTGAAGGCGATGTGGCCGAACGCCTTGAACACACGCCCCCCCGACGCCACCGCCACCTGCGGCAACGGCGCGTAGCGCGGCTCGGCCAGGAACTGCGTGAGGTAGGGCGCGCGGGCGACCGCGTCGCGCGAAAGCGGGTTGTTGTCCGGGCCGTGGTAGTAGTGGCTCCAATCATCCACGCCGGACGGAACCGGCTTCACCAGTTTCTTGCTGCCGAGCCGCGCCACCGCCTGTGGACGCAGGACGCGGAGCGCCTCGGTTTCTGGCATCGCAACGGCATCTCCGACAGCCACCAGCGCGTCGGCGATGTTGTCGGCAAGATGGAGTTTGGCAATCGGGCCGCTCTCGACGAGCACGCGTGTCCCGCAAAGCCCCGCCGCGTCCGCCCGCCACCGCGCGCGTTCCGCCGTGCCGGCGTCCGGCAACTGGACATAGACGAGCAGTTCGGTTTGCTTCGCCAGCTTGATGGCCAGCTCGCACTTCGGGTCGCCGAGCACCACACAGATGCCGCGGGTGACGCCGATGTCGGGAAGTTGTTCCGGCGGCGCGGCGGCGGTAGATAAGTGGAGGCAAAACGCAAAGGCGGCTGGCAGGAGCGACCATGCTAAAGGCTTCATAGCTCTTTCTCCGTGACGACGGTTTATACCAGCGCGCCGCACCAGTAGCGAGAATTTACACGACCGACCCGATCAACGACCGGCGTCAGACGCAGGCAGCGTGCTCATCGTTTCCAACATCTCCACGCGCACCTTGTCAGCCGGCGTGCGATCCTTCGGCTCGGCCCACATCAGCTTGTCGGCGTCGGGCGCGTTGAGGACGCGGTCGGCGGCGGTGGCGAGCAGTTTCTTTGCGCGCTCCACGACCGCTCCTTTCCGACCGGCTTTTTCCGCCGCGGCGATGCGGTCGCGCAGCATGACGAAATACTCGTAGTCCTCGGCGCTCTCGCGGATGGCTTCCATCTGTTTGCTGCCGGTGACGGCGGCGGGTTCGAGGAAGAGCGGCGTGTAGCAGGTCGAGTGCTTCATAGCGTATTCGTTCCACGATGAGCCGCCGCCGGAATCGCTGAACGCCCAGAAGACACTTCCCTTGGCACCGTATTGCCACGCCGTCCACGCTTGCAACCGGAAATACGAATACGGATCAGCCAGCCGCGCGCCGATGTTGCAGGAGTAGAACATTAGCTCCGTCCCGGCAGCGCGCTGCTTGGCGAAGTAGTCGCGGTAGCTCGGTGCTGAACTGAGGAACCGCGGCCGGTTCGGACAGAGCACGTGGCAGAGCTTGATCATCTCTTGATTGGCTTTCAACGGATCGGTGTGGCAAACGTCCTCGAACAGCGTCACGCCCGTATTCGCCGCGCGGATGACTCTTGCCCACGCCAGGATGATACTGTCGGGATGGTCTTCGGCGGGTTCGTCCACGAGGAGAACGACCAGTTGTTCTGGCTTCAGACCACGCTTTTTCGCGTGGCCCGCCCAGAAAGCGATCCACTCGCGGACTTTCCCGTCAAACTCCGGCGTGCCCATCTTCGCTTTGCCGATCTGCTCACTCACGGCGGCGAAGACACAATACTGCCGTGCGCCAGGCCAGAGCTGGATCCATTCATCAAACTTGGTAGTGTCGAGACTGTAGGGAAGCACGGCCGCCGTCGCCCACGGCGAGTCTACGAAGTGCTCGCGCAGAAGGCGGATGAACGCATCGCGGTTCTCCGGCGTCACGTCGCGGCCAGTCGGCTCGTTGGTGTAATCCCACGGCGCGTCGCTGTAATCCCAGCCGCCCAAGTGCAACGACGGTAGGTCGGGAAACCGCAGCGGATAGACGCGCAGCGTCAGCGGCACGCGCAGCTTCGTCTTTCCGCTGGCAAGCGAAATCGTGCCGCGATGCGTGCCGGGTTTGATGTCGGTGGGATGAAACGTGAGCCACACCTGCCGCGTCATGCCCGACGGCACGCTGATGACGAACGCGTCACCGTCGCGCCGCGCTTCCGGCAACGCCGCCGCCACGGCGATGCCTTTGCGCGTGTCGGTCCATGCAACCTCATGCACGGCGACATACGACGGGTTCGTTCCGCCGGGCAGGCCGGCGATTTGCAGGCGCAATTCGCCGGCGCTCTCGCCGGCGTTGCTGATGTTGAGCGCGCCGGAGCGATACTCATTCTGCATCATCGCAACGCTGACGCTGTTTCCTGCTGCGCGCGGCGGCGGATCGGTGATGCCGAGCGGGTTCCAAGGATTGGCTTGCGACACGGTGAGCGGCGCGGCTTTCTGCGCGCGCCACACCATCGCCTGCGCACGAAACACGCGCTCGTGAAGCGGATCCAGCGGCAACGTGACGCGGCCCTTTGGGTCGTGTCGCCGGGACATGTTCGGTATTTCGCGCTCAATGGCATCGAGTTCAGCCACAACCTTACCCCGCGCCTCGCCCGTCAGCTTCGTGGCATTCTCGCGCACGGCGAGCAGGTCTTTGCGGACACGTTGTTCGAAGGCTGCGTGGAGATGGTAAGCCTTCGCATCCGTCACGCCCTCGCCGCTGAACGGCAGCTTCAGCCAATCCGCCTCGCCTTTATAGACCTCGATCTCGTCCACAAACGTGTAAGGCCCGCCCGGCGCTACCAGCAGCGACACGTAACGCCCGTGCGTGCGTAACTGATCGGTCCAGTAGCGGTGGATGGCGTAGTTGGCCGGAGCAATGCCGTGCTTCATGCTCAGGCTGATCAGTTCGCCAACGGGGTAGTGGCTTTTGCCGTCGTCACTGACGAGGATGACGATGCTCGCCGGCCAAGTGACCGTCGCGGCGCCCGCCGCGGAGTTGAACGAAACGCCGCGAATCGGCTGCACGGTGCCGAGGTCAATGGTGATGGTGGCGCCGCCCACGCCGTTCCATCCTACTGTGCTTTTCTGCGTCCAGAAATGGCCCTTCGTGTAAACGCCGTCGGTCAGTTGCGTCTTGTCGCCGGGGTCGGTGCAGTAGGAATAGTTCGGCCGCGGATCGAACGTGCAGGGCTTGCCAAGCGCGATGTTGTCGCCGGGTCGCGGCGGGTCAGCGGCGATGGCTTGTGCGAGCGTGAGGAGGAAGGCGAGTTGGTGTTTCATGGTTCAAGAGACCGGTTTGCCGGCTGGCGGAGAAGTTGCCAGATGCGCGTGAAAGTTTCCATTGGAAAACCCATCGCGCACTTGAGTTGATAGTCGCGCTCCAACGGGTTCGGCTCGCACTCCAGGCGGCAAAACGTCGGCCAGTCCACCAGTCCGCGCATCCACGCCCAGTGGCCCATTACCGGCACAGGGAAGTCGCTGCCGTGCAGGAGCCGATGAACGAGCGGTTCGTGCAGGCAGGCGCGCAGATGTTTGCTTCGGAACGGGATGTTCAGCGCGCTGAGGTCGCCGTAGAGGCGCGGGTGGAGGCGGGTCATCGCGGCAAACACGTCGAAGTAATCGCAGTCGAAGACGCCGCCTTTGCCGGCGACATGCGCGGCGATGACGGTGACGCCGCATTGCAACGGCCGTTCCAGCACGCGCGGATCCGCCCATTCCTTCCGTATGATCGGGACGGTGTGCTCGCCACCGGTGTGTGCGAGTAGTGGCAACCCCGATTCCGCCAGCCGCTCCCAGAACCGCGTGTGACGCCGGTCGCTAAAATCAATGTTCTGCGAGTTCGGCAGCAGTTTCATCATCACCGCGCCTGCGGCGAGGCAGCGGTCGAGTTCCTCCATTGCGTCGGGGCGCGCCGGATGAATAGAGACCGCCGGCAGAAACTCCGGATGCCGGCGCGCAAGGGCCAGCACGTAATCGTTCGGCACGAAGAGCGAGCCGATGCTCTCCATCCGGCGGCCGCGTTCGTCATACACGTCGTCGTGCGCGAGGATCACAGCCGCGCCCAGCGAAGACATGCACAGGAAATTCCGGAGCGCCTCGACGTAGAGTCGGTCGAGATCGCCGCTGAGCGCGTCCTGCGGCAGGCCGTTGTGGCGAAGCATGAGCGCCGCCAGCAGCCGGTGCAGACCGCGAGGCCGCACCCAACAGCCGCTGCCGCGGGAGCCGTTGCCGACGATGTGAACGTGCATGTCCACTGGTTTCATTCGTTCCGCCATGTCTTCCATGCGAATTCAGGCGCGGCGGACGGCGAAAAGTCACGAAAAGTTTTCCAACGCCGCTCGGCCGCTGCAAATTTTTGTTTGCCTTCCGCAGGCACAATCCGCACTTTGTCCGGCCATGCGATTGCTCGCGGCTACACGCAACCGGCACAAGCTCGGCGAACTCCGCGCCATTCTCGGCGCGAGCTTCGAGGTGATCGGCCTCGACGCCGTGCCGGTCGCAGCCGATGTCATTGAGGACGAGCTGACCTTTGCCGGCAACGCCGCCAAGAAAGCGGTCTGGGCCATGCAACTTGTGCCGCGTGACATGCTTGCGCTCGCCGACGACTCCGGCCTTGAAGTGGACGCCCTCGACAACGCGCCGGGTGTAATGTCAGCGCGTTACGCGCAGGAGGCCGGCGGAGCGCGGCCTACCGATCAACTGAACAATACGAAGCTCCTGCGCGCGTTGGCCGGCGTGCTGGCGGAGAAACGCACCGCGCGTTTTCAGTGTGTCATTGCAATCGCGGGCGTATCACCCATGCTGGTGGTGGCGGCGAAACAAGCCGGAGTGCCTTCCGAGCCGCGCGGTGATTGGACGGTGGCGTTATGCGCCGGGACGTGCGAAGGCCGCATCCTGTTTGAACCGCGCGGCGCGGGCGGATTCGGTTACGACCCGCTTTTCGTGCCGGCGGGCCATGAATTGACGTTCGCCGAGCTTGGCGAAGACGTGAAGAACGGCATCAGCCATCGCGCACGCGCCATGAACAAGGCAAAGGTGTTGCTTGATGCGATGACGCGCGCCGGTTGAGACGGTGCAGCAGACGGCGGCGAAGGTTTTGCGGAGAAGTCGGAAAAACCTGACAGAAGTTTCGCTTGCAATTCTGTTTGAAGAGGCCACGTTTTGTTGTCGTCAAAGCAAGTGATGTGCGACGGCGTTATTTGAAAGCCAAGTTTTGTGGGAGGTGATTCCTCAGGCGATCAACCGACTCGGCGGTCTGGTCGTTCCCCCTGGCATCAGGGGGCCTCCCACTATTTTCTTAATCGCGACATGCAAATAAGCTGGCGCGTGAACGGTGGCGGGTTCAAGCAGCCCGCCATCGTTCGCGCGCCAGCTTTCTTTTTGTGCTGAGCGTTCTTGTTTCGCGGTTCGCTGCCGCAGCCGCCCAGTATTCTCCCCCAGTATTCTCCCTTGCGGCAGCGGGGTGGGGCTCTTATCCTCGCAACATGGTCATCGGTGTCCCTCGCGAAATCAAGAACCACGAGTATCGGGTTGGCCTGTTGCCGGTGCATGCGCACATTTTGCGCGAAGCAGGGCATCGGGTGTTGGTGGAGCACGACGCGGGTGCCGGCAGTGGCGCGTGCGACGAGGATTACCGCCAAGCCGGCGCAACGGTGGTTCGCTCGGCGCGGGAAGTTTATGCGCGAGCCAGAATGCTCGTGAAAGTGAAGGAGCCGCAGCCGTCAGAGTTCCGGCGGTTGCGGCCGAAGCAAGTCGTTTTTACGTATTTTCATTTTGCGGCCAGTCGCGCGTTGGTGGAAGCGGCGATCAAGTCGCGGATCGTGGCGATTGCCTACGAGACAGTGCAGACGGCGGATGGTTCGTTGCCGTTGCTGGTGCCGATGAGCGAGATCGCGGGCCGGATGGCGGTGCATGAGGGGGCGAAGTATTTGGAGGAGCCGTTTAAGGGGCGAGGGTTGTTGCTGGCGGGTGTGCCCGGCGTGGCACCGGCCAAGGTAGTCGTCATCGGCGGCGGCATCGTCGGCGCCAACGCAGCGAAGATGGCGGCGGGTCTGGGCGCTGATGTCATCATTCTGGACGTGTCGCTGCCGCGGTTGCGCTATCTCGACGACGTGATGCCGAAGAACGTCACAACACTGATGAGCAACACCTACAACATCCGCGATGCGACGCTGCAGGCCGACCTGCTCATTGGCGCGGTGCTGGTGACGGGGGCAAAAGCGCCGGTGTTGGTAAGCGAGTCGCTGGTGAAGCAGATGAAGCGCGGCGCGGTGATCGTGGACGTGGCGATTGACCAAGGCGGCAGCATCGCCACGTCGCGGCCGACGACGCACGGCGCGCCGACGTTCATCAAGCACGGCGTCGTTCATTACTGTGTGACGAACATGCCGGGCGCGGTGGCGCGCACTTCGACTTCTGCATTGACCAACGCGACGTTTCCTTACGTGCTGGAGATTGCCAACAAGGGTTGGCGCCGCGCGGCGGCGGAGAATGCCGCGATTCGATCGGGCCTCAACATTGTCGAAGGCGGCGTCGCTTTCGGCAAGATCGCCGAGCAATTCCGGTTGCCACTGCGCGAGCCGTAAGTTGTGACAGCCTGCATTTGCGCATCATGAATCCGTTTCGTTCAACGACACCTTGGGATTACGAAAGCACGATGGTGCAGACGCTGATTTTCATGGCCATCGTCGTGCTGGGCGGCGCGTGGCTCGCGTGGGTCTGGAGGGCCCGCGGGCAGGGGAAGAACCATTACGTCTATGCGTCGGTGGCGATTGCGTTGGCTGCGTTCTTGCCGATGGAACAGCTTCTCGGCCCCTCGCTGTCGGCCAGCCAGGTCTACCGGTTGACGCGGGTGACTCACTACGCGCGTTATGCTTGCAGCGGCGTGGCAGTCCTGCTGGCGTTGATTGGGTTCATTCGGATCTATTTTCCCCGTCACCACCGGCCTGTTGGCGGTCAAGTGGCCGGCGCGATTGGGTTGGTGCTCGGCGCGCTGGTAGGCATCTTCACTTACACGCAGCAAATCTGGAAGATTGAGAATCCGCCGGATGTTCGCGAGATTCCCAACCATCCGGGAGCCCGCGGCGGGCGGTATTTCATCAGCCAGCCGTGGAAGTTCGGTTTCATCGTGCCTGCGCGTGACTGGTCGGAAGAACTACCCGCAGTTCGTCCGAAAGACACTGTTGGCGTGTTGCACCAGCACACTCTTCGTGCTCAGACCCGTGTTTATGCCGAGCACGGAACGCCGTCGCTGCTGGCGTTGCGGGACCGCTGCCTAGCCTACCTGCGCTCCTTGAACCCTGACGTTGTGGTCGAGAAAGAAGAGAAGATGACCATCAACAATCTTGAAGCGATGCGGCTGGAAGCCCGTGCCACGCAGGATGGGACCGAACGGCGGTTCTTTTGCACTGTTTACATCGGCAAGGAAAGCGAATGCGCCTACCGCGTCATTTCATGGGCGCCTGCCGCTGTTTACACGCAAGTGCAGTCTGATATCGAATTCATCCACAAGACCTTCCAGTTGTTGGTCCGCCATCAGAAGTAAACGCCAGCCTGTCTGCGCGAGGTTGTCCTTGGCGAATTCACTGCTGGATTCGATCCGCTGAACAGAGCCAGGCACTGCCGCAAACCCGTCACTGTAGTCCACCGGCCTTCGTCTTCCGCAATTCATCACAGTTTTTGCCCGTTTGGCCTTGGCGAGAAAGGCTTTCGTCCCCGCACTCTGGCCGGGTGATGGTGACAGATTTAGTCTTTGTGCCCATCGGACCGAACGGTTTAGGATGTCAAACGTGCTCAAGCACCGAAGCAAAATCTTGATCGTTTGTGGCGCGTGTCTGGCGTTCTGGACGCTGCTGACGCTGGCGATGGCCGGTTATTTTTTCCTCGCCGTCGGATTTGGTTGGGAACAGGCGTTGCGGATTTCCGTGCGCGACTGGGCGCCGTGGGCGTTGCTGTCGCCGTTGGTTGTCTGGCTTGCGCGGATGCTGCCGTTCGAGCGGAAGATGCTGTCCTTGAGCGTGCCCGGTCACCTGGCCGGTTGCGCGCTGGTGGTGGTGGCTTGCGGCTGGGTCGCGGATTGGATGCTACCGCCGACGCCTTGGCGAAGTGACTGGCAACAGCGACGTCAGCAATTCTCCACCGGCACGAACGCGTCCTCGGTTTCCGTTGAAGACCGCTTGGATCCAAAGGCCGAGCGGTCGCGCAGTTGGTCGCTAGATCGCCGCGGTCGCAGGCCGTCGTCCAGTTCGTGGTTCTGGCTGCGGGCGCGGTCTCACGTTCCGGTTTACTGGGTGATCGTCTGTGCTGTTCACGCGCTGACCTACTACCGCCGCTCGCAGGAACGCGAACGGAAAGCGCTGGAGCTGTCCGCGAGTCTGGCGCAGGCGAGGTTGCGGGTGCTGAAAATGCAACTGCACCCGCATTTCCTGTTCAACGCGTTGAATGCCATTGCGACCTTGATCCACAAAGACCCGCACGCTGCCGACGACATGATTGCCAACCTTAGCAACCTGTTGCGGCTGGCGCTCGATCATTCCGAGTTGCACGAGGTGCCGCTGCGGAAGGAATTGGAGTTTCTTGATTGCTACCTGGAGGTCGAACAGATGCGGCTCGGCGATCGGCTGCGCGTGGAGAAGCAAATCGAGCCGGCCACGCTCGGCGCGATGGTGCCGGTCATGATCTTGCAGCCGTTGGCGGAGAACGCCATCCGCCACGGCATTGAGCCGATGCGCAACCCCGGCGTCGTCACGATTCGCGCCGAGCGCGAAGGTATGTATTTGAATCTGATCGTCAGCAATACTGGCACGGGTGTGTTCACCTCCACTCCCGCCGCCAGCCGGCCGGGCATCGGTGTGGCCAACACTCGCGCGCGGCTCCAGGAGCTTTACGGGGCAGACGTCCAATTGGTCATGCAGCCTGCGGCGGACGGCGGATTCTCCGTCAGCCTGCAAATCCCGCTTCGCTTCGAGACCACGGATCCCGAATCCGAACGGAAAGCCTCCGCGTGAAAATCAAGACGCTTATCGTGGATGACGAGCCGCTCGCGCGCGAGCGCATCCGGACACTGCTCGCAAAGGAGCCGGACATCGAGGTGACCGGCGAGTGCGCCGACGGCGACGAGGCACTCGCGACCATGAAGAAACGCCCGGTGGATTTGCTTTTTCTCGACGTGCAGATGCCGGAGATGGATGGCTTCGAGATGTTGAGCCGGATCGGCAAGGATGTGTTGCCAGCGGTCATCTTTGTGACGGCTTACGACCAGCACGCCGTGAAAGCGTTTGAGGTTCACGCGCTGGATTACTTGCTGAAGCCGTTCAAACAATCGCGTTTCAAGGAGGCGGTGCAGCGAGTGCGCGACCAGATCGGGCACCGGCAGACTGACGATGTCTCGAAGCGGTTGCTCCAGCTGCTGAACGACCGCAAACCCGCGCCGGCTTATCTCCACCGGTTGACCGTAAAAGAGAACGAGCGCGTGGTGCTGGTGAAGGTCAGCCAGATCGAGTGGATCGAGTCGGCGGGCAACTACGTCGTGTTGCATGTCGGCAAGCAGAACCACATCCTGCGCGAGACACTCGCCGCGCTCGAAGCGCATCTCGACCCGAAACTATTCCTGCGCATCAGCCGCTCCACGCTGGTCAACCTCGACCAGGTCCGGGAGCTGCAACCGCTCTTCAAGGGCGAGTATGTCGTGGTTCTACAGGACGGGAAGCAACTGCCGATGACCCGTGGCATTCGCGAGTTGGAGGAAAAGCTGCGGTTTTCCTGAGAGAATGTTCATCGCCGCTCTTCATGAGTCTGTCCCCAAAAGAACGCGGTTCGTCCCAAATCTGTCGCGAATCCGCGATGAAGGCGGGATTCTGCGCGCGACGGAAGCGATTCATTGCAACATCCAACTGAGGAACAAGTCGGATATGAAACTTATGCAAACTCTTGTTGTCGGATTGGCGTTCGTCTTCTTTGCCACCTCCGGTTTCAGCCAGACGAATACCGCCACGCCCGCGCCGCCCAAGCCGCAACCGAAGCGGGTTGCCAACACCGCCAGCACGGCGAACAAGGCGCCGCAGAAATGGATCGGCGTGCGCGTCACGCCGCTGAGGGATACCACGCGGTCGCATTTGAAGAAGTATCTGCAAGGCATGCCCGAAGACGCCGGGTTGGTGGTGACGGAGGTTTCCAACGAAAGCCCCGCTGCGGTGGCCGGCATCGAACGCAACGATGTCCTGCTCCGCGCTGACGGCCAGCCGTTGACGAAGGTGGAAACGCTCCAGGAGCTTCTGGACAAACGGAATTTCGCCACGACGGCGAGGCTGGAGATCATTCACGAAGGCATGCCCAAGACCGTCTATGCGTTGGTCTTGGAAAAGCCCGATGGCGAGCCAAGTCTGGCAGGCGGTTTCCGTGGCGGCCCCGGCGGTCGTGGTGGTCCCGGCGGACGCGGACGCGGTCCCTTCGGCGGTGGAACCTCGACGCTCACCTATACCGACGCCGACGGCAAGGAGCAGAAAGTCACTGGTGACCAGGTGGGCGAGTTCTTTCGCAAGATGCGCGAGGACGAGAAGCTTCGCGAGGCCGTCAGCAAGCAGGGCTTTACCATGCACATCAAACCCGGCCCGCCGCCCTCGCAAGACGGCGGCACTCCTCCGCCGCCTCCCAATCCGTAATTCTATCGTGGCGGTTGCACGCAGCCGGAGCTTTCGTCATGGATCCCTCGCGTTTTTTTGTGAGCGGGAGAACTTGGTAACAAGAAATTGTTTGCAATTGGGCCGATCGTCACTAAAAGTCCTTGGCCCCGGTTGGGGGTGTAGCTCAGTTGGTAGAGCGCCTCGTTCGCAACGAGGAGGTCAGGGGTTCGAATCCCCTCACCTCCACCAACCGTGGTCTGCTTCGGCCGGTGCCGGCCGTCACTTTCCCGCAATGATCAGGTCGAGACGGTCGTTGAATTCCTTGAGCGTCAAGCCACCATCTTCAATCGTGAGCCAGCCGTTGTAGCCAACATCTTCGAGCGCCTGGCGCACCGCAGGCCAGTTGACGCTGCCGTCGCGCGGATGGACGAACTTGCCGCCGTGACCATCGGGGTTGAGTTGGAAGTCCTTGATGTGGCACTTGGCGATGAGCGGACCGAGCGCGCGAATCCAGTCCTCTGGCTTCTGATACTTCACGTGGTTACCGATGTCGAAGTAAGCCTTCACCCATTCGTTGTGGAACGACGCGACGAAGTTCTGGAATAGCGCCGGCTTCACCCAGAGGTTGTTCCAGACGTTTTCGAGCGCAATGACGACCTTCAACTCCTTGGCCAGCGGGATGAGTTTCTTCACCGCGGCGCGCGATGTGTCCGTGGCGCGGTTTTGCGCGGCGATGTAGTCCTTGTATTTCTCGTTGTCGCCGGCAGCGACCTTCTTGACGTGCCCTGTTTTCTTGTCGAACTCGATGTCGAACTCCCACGCCTCCGGCATGGCCATGCCTTTGCCGCCAATCTTGCATGGCACCAACAGCACGGCGTCCGCGCCGAACGCGTGCGCTGCTCGCAGCGCATCTTCCGTGACCTTCAGCGAGCTTTCCACTTTCGCCGGGTCCTCGCTGTTGAACTCGGCCCAACCGCGCAATACCGCGTGGATGCGCATGCCGAGCTTGTCGGCGATCTTGCGGCACTCGGCTGCCTCCTCCACGGTGACGATGCCGCCCTCGACGCCCTCGAAGCCGGCGTCTTTCAGCTCCTGCAGTTCCTTCTCGGTCGGCTTCTTGCGAATCATCGCCTTGTGGAGTTTGGTCTTGAACGCAGCGCGTGCGTCAAGGCTTCCGGCAGCCCACAGGCCGAGGCCGGCGGCAGCGGAGGTTTTCACGAAGTCGCGTCGGGTCAGGTTGGTGTTCATGCAGAGTCTCCAGCGTTTGTTGATGTTTGAAAAATGAAGTCTTTCACCAGTGCCGCGCAGCTTGTCATGTCCCCGCTGGCTAGTCAAACTCCCTTGCGTGCTGATGGCGGCGACATCCGGGTTGATTCGGCCCGCGCGCCACGCTAGGGTTTCGGCCGTATGAGCAAAATCATCCGCGGCAAAGTGTATGTGGTGCGCGATAACATTGACACCGACCAGATTATTCCGGCGCAGTATTTGAGCCTCTTGCCAAACGTGCCAGAGGAATACGAGAAGCTTGGCAGCCACGCGATGGCGGGCTTGCCCGACAGCAGCTACCCGGAGCGATTCGTCAAGTCAGGTGCTATGGATGCCGAGTATCCCATCATCATCGGCGGGCGGAATTTCGGTTGCGGCAGCAGCCGCGAGCACGCCCCCGTGGCGCTCGGCGCGGCCAACTGCGAGGCAGTGGTGGCGGAAGGTTTCGCGCGTATCTTCTTCCGTAACTGCGTCGCCACCGGCGAAATCTACCCAGTCGAGTCCACGCAGCGGCTCTGCGACATCTTTAAGACCGGCGACGAAGCGGAACTGGACCTCGACAAAAATGAGATGGTTGCGGTGAAGACCGGCCAGCGTTACGCGCTGAAGCCGCTCGGCGACGCGCGCGCGGTGATTGATGCCGGCGGCTTGTTCGCTTACGCGAAGAAGACTGGCATGATTGCGGCTGGTTAGCACTCCAACCACCCTTCGGGCGGTGCAATGACAGAAGGAACTGTTCCAGTTCCTCAGGAGGCGGCGTTTCTTGTGGGAGCCGGCGGAAGTGCAGCGCAGCGGCCATGGCACGGAACGAGAAGCGTGCGAATTCGTTTTTGCTTCCTGCGACGCGTTGCGGCATAGTTAGGCCAGAAGGAGACGCCACCATGATCAAAAGCATTCTCTTCTGCACCGACGGTTCCGAATACTCCAGCGTTGCGGGTGACTACGCCATCTGGCTCGCCCAGAAGCTCAAGGCTCGCATTGTGGCCCTGCACGTGACCGATGTGCGACTGCTTGAAGCGCCGCTGCTGGCCGATCTCTCAGGCGCAATCGGCGCGCAACCGTATCAGGCGCTGCTGCCGCAACTGCAGGAAATGCAGAAGCAGCGCGCCGGCGTCATCCTCAACGCGGTTGCCGACCGTTGCCGCAAGGCGGGCGTCCAGTGTTCGACGCTGCATCGCACAGGCAGCGTGGTGGAAAACATCGCTGAAGAGGAAACGCGCACAGAACTGGTGGTGCTCGGCCAGCGCGGCGAGCACGCGCAAGCCATCGGCCAGTTCCTCGGCTCCAGCGTTGAGCGCGTCGTGCGCCGTTCCATCAAGCCCTGTCTGGTCACACCGGCCAAATTCCGCGAACTGCGCCAGGTGCTGGTGGCCTACGATGGCAGCGCGCAATCCAGCAAGTCGCTGCAAGTCGCCGTGGAGTTGTGCCAGACGCTCGGTCTCAAGCTCAGCATCGTCACGGTCGTGTCCGCGCCGCCGGAGATGGGCGTCAGCAACGTGTTGGAAGACGCCGTGCGCATCGCGAGGGATCATGGCATCGAGCCATCAGCCGAAACGCTCGTGGGCCACGCCGAGCAGAGGATCTTGGAGTATGTCGAGCGGCAGCAGGTTGACCTCATCGTGATGGGCGCCTACGGCCACACGCGTATCCGCGAGATGATCCTCGGCTCCACCACCACCCACGTCATTCGCAAGAGCGACGTGCCGGTGTTGCTGACGCGCTGAGCGTCCGCCGGGGCGGCTGGCAACGTGCCGGCCACCGCCATTATTTCTTCTCCTGTTGCTTGAGTTGTTCCAACGCCACCTTGATCTCGGCGGCGGCCTGCTTCGCATTCACCGTCAAATTTCGCCAAGCGATCCTGCCTGATTTGTTGATAATGAAAGTATAGCGTGCGCAGACCTTTTCCCTCGCAGCGCCATACAGCTCGCTGACTTTGTGGTCAGTGTCGGCGACCAGCCCAAACGGCAGCTTGTGATGCTCGGCAAACTTCGCGTGCGACTCGACCGAATCATAGCTGACGCCGAATACTATCGCATCCAGCCCCTTGAGCGCCTCGATGCCGTCGCGCAAGTCGCACGCCTCGATCGTGCAGCCCGGCGTGAAATCCTTTGGGTAAAAATAGAGGACGATGTTCTTCTTGCCGACCAGGTTGGCAAGGTTGACCGACTGGGGATGCGCTGCGGCCCGAAATAGCGGTGCCTTGTCGCCGACGTTGGGCGGCGCTTCCGCAAACGCGGCCAGCAGCGGCGCCAGACACAGGTAACTCACCACAAGAAGTCTCGTTTTCATAAGTTCGCAAACCTAACCCATGTTTGCCGTCACGCAACCGCGCCCATCGAGCCACCCATCGAGCGATACCTCCTTTCAAAATCGCCGCCGCCGTGGCATAAGAACCGGCCATGAAAGCCTCCTCGCTCGCCGCTTCTCTTGTGTCGCTTCTCGTCGTCGGCTCCGTCGCGGCAGACGACAAGCTCCTGCCCGGCACGCAGCCGCTCACCGGCACCAACGACCTCTCGATGGGCATGATCGCCGGCATTGACCGCTACCTCGACCGAGAACTGGCCGCCAGCGTTGAGCGCCGCGCCGCGAAGTGGAAACGCGACTTCTCCTCCCCCGAAGCCTACGTGAAGTCCATCGAGCCAAACCGCGAGCGGTTCAAGAAGATTATCGGCGCGGTGGATGAGCGGGTGGAACCGGAGTTATTCCCCCTTGCCACGCCTACTCGACCGGCGCTCTTGTTGCAAGGGGTGGGCTACAAGGTGTTCGTGGTGCGCTGGCCCGTGCTGCGCGGCGTGGACGCGGAGGGGTTGCTGTTGCAGCCGGACGCCGAGCCGGTCGCCAACATCATCGCCCTGCCGGATTGTGATTCGACGCCGGAGATGCTCGCCGGTCTCGCGGCGGGCGTGCCGGCGGAGGCGCAGTTCGCGCGACGGCTCGCCGAGAACGGCTGCCGCGTGCTCGTGCCGCAGTTGATGGATCGGTGCGACACTCTTTCGGGAAACCCGAAGATCCGCATGACCAATCAGCCGCATCGCGAGTTCATCTACCGGACCGCGTTCGAGATGGGCCGACACATCATCGGCTACGAGGTGCAGAAGGTGCTGGCGGCGGTGGATTTGTTCATGCAAGCGGCGACCACCGGCCGCAACGCCCCTGTCGGTGTGATGGGTTGCGGTGAAGGCGGGCTGCTCGCGTTTTACGCCGCGGCGGCGGACACGCGCATCGCGGCGGCTGCGGTCAGCGGTTACTTCCAGCCGCGCGAGCAAGTCTGGCGCGAGCCGATCTACCGCAACGTCTTCGCATTGCTCGACGAGTTCGGCGACGCCGAGGTTGCCAGTCTCATCGCGCCGCGCGCACTGGTCGTTGGAGCGAGCGGCTGGCCCGAAATCGCCGGTCCGCCGAAACCGTCGCAGGGTCGCGCTGGCGCCGCACCGGGCGTGTTGACCGCTCCGCCTTTGGCAACAGTCAAAGCTGAATTCAAACGGGCGCAAGCCTTGGTCGAAAAGCTTCGGCCCGCTGCCCCACTTCGTTTGGCGAAAGACCACAACGAAACCGTGAATGAGTTCCTGCGGTTGCTGGCCAAGAAAGACGTCTCTGCATCTGCAACTTCCGCTCCGCACGCAATACGCGATACGCAATACGAACCGCGCTTCAAGCGCCAGTTCGACCAACTCGTCGAGCACACGCAGTGGGCGTTGCGCGAGGGCGAGGCACGGCGGGCGGAGTTGTGGAGAAAGCCGAACCTTGACTTGAGCAACTGGGGCTTCCCGCTGGCGAAGGATTCGGTGGCGGCGGTGAAGAAATATAAGGAGGACACGCGCTGGTATCGCGAATATCTGTGGGACGAGGTCATTGGGCGGTTTCCGCCGGCGTCGCTACCGATGAATCCGCGCTCGCGGCTGGTCTATGACGAACCGACGTATCGCGGCTACGAGGTGATGCTCGACGTGTGGCCGGACGTTTATGCTTACGGAATTCTACTCGTGCCGAAGGACCTCAAGCCGGGCGAGCGCCGGCCGGTGGTTGTCTGCCAGCACGGACTGGAGGGCCGGCCGCAGGATTGCGCGGACCCGAAGGTCGAGAGTCGCTATTACCACAGCTTCGCCAACAAGCTTACCGAGCGCGGGTTCATCACCTTCTCGCCGCAGAACCCCTACATCGGCAAAGACGGGTTCCGCGTGTTGCAGCGGAAACTCAACCCGCTCGGCAAGACGCTCTTTGCCGTCATCGGACGCCAGCACGAGCGGACGCTGGACTGGCTCGCGTCGCTGCCTTTCGTGGATGGCGAGCGCATAGCGTTCTACGGCCTGAGCTACGGCGGCAAGTCGGCGATGCGGCTGCCGGCGATGCTGGAGCGCTATTGCCTCTCAATTTGCTCCGGCGACTACAACGAGTGGATCGCCAAGAACGCTTCCACGACCTACAAGGGCAGCTACATGTTCACGGGCGAGTATGAGATCTTCGAGTGGAACCTCGGCAACACGTTCAACTACGCTGAGATGTCATGGCTGATCTGCCCGCGGCCGTTCATGGTCGAGCGCGGCCACTTCGACGGCGTGGGCGTGGACGAGATGGTGGCCTACGAATACGCCAAGACCAAGCGCCGCTACGACCTGCTCGGCATCGGCGACCGCTGCGAGTTCGAATATTTCAACGGCCCGCACGAAATCCACGCCGTCGGCACGTTCGATTTCCTCCACAAGCACCTGAACTGGCCAAAACGATGAGCCGCGCGACGAAAGGTGGCGCAAGCTTCCAGCTTGCGGCGATGATTGATGGGATTCGCAAGCTGGAAGCTTGCGCCACTGTCTTGGCAGCCGCCTGCCTTCTTGCGTCAGCAGCGGAGCCGCCACCCGCCGCCAAACTGGTGACACTCACCGGCCGCACGATGGGCACGGCTTACTCGGTGAAGTTTCTCCAGCCGCCCGCGCCCGTCTCCGTCGAGCAGGCGCGGCGGGAAGTCGACGCGGTGCTGGAGCGGTTGGAGCGGGCGATGTCCACCTACCGCGAGGACTCGGAGATCTGCCGGTTTGGCGCGCATCGCGGCGACGATTGGTTCGCGGTGTCGGCGGACACAGCACGCGTGGTCGCGGAAGCACTGCGCGTGAGTGAACTGACCAGCGGCGCGTTCGACGTGACGGTGGATCCGCTGGTGCGCTTGTGGGGATTCGGTCCGCGCCGTGAAACCGGCGAGGTGCCGCCGGAGAAGGCGATTTCCGAAGCTCGGCGCAAGGTGGGCTGGCGGAAACTGCAAGCGCGGCTCGATCCACCTGCATTGCGGAAAACATCGCCGGAGATTTCCGTGGACCTCTCCGCCATCGCTAAGGGCTACGCCGCGGACGCTGTCGTGAGTTTGATCGAAAGGCTCGGCGTGACAAACTCTCTCGTTGCCATCGGCGGTGAACTAAAGGCGCGCGGCCACGGTCAGCGCGACCAGCCGTGGCGCATTGGCATTGATAAGCCGCTCGACGACGGCCGCGCCATCCAGCGCGTCATCGAGGTGAAGGACAAAGCAGTCTCCACGTCGGGCGATTACCGGAATTTCTTTACCGACGCGGGCCGCCGCTACTCTCACGTAGTTGACCCGCGCACCGGCCGGCCTGTGACGCACAACCTCGCCTCCGTCACCATCGTTTGCGACACCAGCGCGCGCGCCGATGCGCTGGCGACCGGTCTGATGGTGCTCGGTCCCGACACGGGCTATGCACTCGCGGTAAAGCACGGACGGGCCTGCCTCTTCATCCTCCGCGCCGAGTCTGGCTTTGTCGAGAAACCGACGCCGGCGTTTGAGAGGCTGCGATGATGGAAAGCGGCAGCTTTCCCATCACGCGCGATACGCTACCACGTTGACGGGCTGACCTTCCACCAAGATGGCGGCGTAGCAGACGACCGTCTTGCCACTGAAATTCTGATTGATCTGGTCGTCTTGTTGCTGGAGCGGCAGGTTACCGTTAACCGGGTCGAGTTTGATCGGTTTCGCATTGCCCACGCTGTCCAGCACGCGGAACGTGGCCAGATTGACGAGTTGGCCGGCAACAAGGCATTGGGCCAACGAAATCAATTCAAACCCCGATGCCTCCTTTTGCTGGACAGCCGTTTGAAGGTCGGCCAGCGGTTTATCCGACGCGAGTATATCCAGACTGAATGACATGGTGGTTCTCCTTGTTAGCGAACATTGTTGAATGCAGTTTCCAGCGTCTTCACGGCCTCCTCGTCGGCGCGAGAGAGAACGATGCGAAGGGATTGCTTGGCCGTCTTCCCAGACTCGACCGCGTGACCCGTGGCATCGAGCACTTGCTTGGCCTGGGCCTCTGTGAATGAGGGCGGATCCAGACGTTTTATGAGCGCGACGCGGCGCGCCTGAAGTTCCGGCGCGACGGCGGTGAGTGTGGCCTTGGCGAAGTCAGCCGTAAGCGGATCGAGGCGCATTATCATGGCTTGGCGCACGGCTGGCTGGAGCGCAAGTTTCTCGGCGGCTTTGCCGGTGGCGAAGAACTGGAGATGCTTGTAGCGCAGTCCGGGCGCGAGGCCGGCGCCGCCGGAATGGTCCACGGTCGCCAGGAATGACGGCATGTGAGCGGCGTGGGTGACGCCGTTGGGGCCGTTGGTCTCGCCGCCGAACACCGGCGCGAGCGCAAGTTCCTTGCGGTTCACGCCAAAGCGGATCGTGTCGGGATACTGTCCCGTGGTGCCGCTCCAGGCAATCTTCAGCCCCGCGGTCGTGTCGGTGGCGAACGCGAACGGATGCATCGTGCCCGGCCGTTGCAGCGTGATCGTCTTGCATAAGATCGAGTTGGTTGGTGCGCTCCTGAGCGAGATGACCGAGCTGTAATCGCCGACCGGATTGCCAATGTCTGGCGAGGCGAACAGTGTGGCCATGATCACCGCCGCGTCGCCGCCGGAGAAGGTGGAGGAATAGGCCGCGAACATGGGGAACGTTGCTTCCGCGTCCGCGGCGAGAGCGAAGCTGGCCATCACCGGCGTCGTCTGCCCGTTCTCGAATGTCGGCGCAATGGCCATCTCGCGACGGGCCAGCGAAACCTCGGCGGTGGGCGGTTTGGTGTCAATGTCCAGGCCGAAGTTCGATTTAGTGCCGAACACCGTGTGGTTGTAACCGATGGCGCAACCCGACAGGGCCAGCGCGAGCATCGGCAGCGCAGTCATGACGTAAGTGGGTCTGTTCATGGTTTCTCCTGGGTCTTGGGGATTGGTTGAGGAGCAGCTTGCGGCGCGGGTTGTTGGGGAAACTCCGAACCAACGCGGACGTTCACGAAATCAGCGTTGGGCCATTCGAGTCGGATCGTGGCGTTGGAATCCACGATCTCCATGCGTTGCTGGCGGTCCCAGCCCAAGGCCAGCGAGGGCTGGCGGTCTCTCACGCCCACGCCCACGCCCACAAGGTCCGTGCCGCGGATGACGGATTTAAGACCCTCGTTCGGCGGGGCGGCCTTCATCTTCATGTGACCGACACCCCACACGTGCTCGGTGCCGGTTTGTGTGTCGTAGTAATGGACGCCGCAGGCTTGCAAAAGCAGGCAGGCCACCGGCCCGAAACTCCTGGCGGCGTTGCGACCGAATCCTCGCGCTGTGTGCCAGCTCAAGTTCGCTCCCTCATTCCGAACTTCCGTCAGGCTATGTAAACAGTCGCCGCCCCCGCAGCAAGAAGAAAATCTGACGATGCGATCGGGAGCGAAAGAGCAACTGCGATCGTTTCCGACGCTTGACGCGGCAACCGTCGTTCTCAATACTGGCGGCATGAAGCCATCTGATTCGATCAGTCGTCGCCAGTTTGTCACTACCTCGGCGTCGGTCCTCGGCACCTTCGCCATTGTCTCCCAGCACAAAGCCCGCGCCGCCGGTGCCAACGAAAAGGTTGTCATCGGCTTGATGGGCTGCGGCGGTCGCGGCACCTACGTTGCCACCATGTTCGCCAACCGGCCGGACACAGAGATCGCCTATATCTGCGACGTGGACACGCGCCGCTTCTCCCGGGTGCGCGACGCGATCGAGGAGGCGCAGGGCAAGCCGCCGAAGCCAGTGCAGGATTTTCGCAAGATGCTTGAAGACAAACGCGTGGACGCCATCATCAACGCCACGCCTGACCATTGGCACGCGCTCGGTTCCATCATGGCCTGCCAGGCCGGCAAGGATGTGTTCGTCGAGAAACCGATGACGCACAGCGCTTGGGAAGGCCGCAAGATGATCGAGGCGGCCGCCAAGTATAAGCGCGTCATCCAGGTCGGCATGCAGAGCCGCAGTTGCCAGTATCTCCGCGACGCCACCGAATACATCCGCTCCGGCAAACTTGGCGATGTTTACCTTGTCCGCGTCTTCAACATGATGCAGCACCCGATGCGCAAGAAGCCGGCGGCCGAAAGCTCGCCGGTGCCGCCCGGATTTGACTACGAGACCTGGTGCGGACCCGCGCCGGTGGTGCCCTACGACCCGAGCCGCCGCTGGCTCGACCGCTGGGAATTCAGTTGCGGCGCCATCGCCGGCGACGCGGTGCATCAGATTGACCTTGCGCGCGCGCTGATCGGCGATAAGCCGTTCCCCGACACCGTCAGCCACGCGGGCGGCGTTTGCGCGCTCACCGATGGCCGCGAGATTCCCGACACGCAGATGGTCACGTTCGAGTTTGGCAAGCTGACGATGCTGTTTGAGTCGGCGCTCTGGACGCCTTACATGACCAAGACGCCGATGGACCGCCGCGACAAGGGCCAGTTGCCGCCGAACTGGGCGCTCAACGCCACGCGCATCGAGGTGCTCGGCACCAAGGGTTTCATGTATTACGGCCGCCACGGCGATGGCTGGCAGGTGTTCAACGAAAAGTCCGAGTCGGTCGTGGCCGCGCCGGGCCGCCAGGCAGACAAGGAGCATCACGACAACTTCATCGCGTGCATCAAGAACCGCCAGAAACCGGCGGCCAACGTCGAGCAGGGGCATTATTCAGCGATGCTCTGTCATCTCGGCAACATCTCTTACCGCGTCGGCAATAAGAAGCTCGCCTTCGACGCAAAGACCGAGACGTTCAAGGACGCGCCGGAGGCCAACAAGTTCCTGAAGCGCACCTATCGCGCGCCGTGGGTCATTCCCGACAACGTGTGATGCAAGATCAGCCGGAAGAAAACGCAGAGGCGTGGTCGCACAACGCTGCGCCTCTGCGTTGAAACCCATCTCCACCATGAAACGTATCCTCTTCGCCTCCATCCTAGCCACGCTGGCTTGCCAGACGGCCTCCGCCCAGTGGCTCCCCATCAGCAACGCCTCCGCGAAGCTCGAAAACTCCGAGATGGGCGGGCCGTTCTTCAAGATCGAGTATGAACTCGGCGTGAAGGACCTCTCGCCCGCCGCGCCGGCGTATGTGTTTGCCCGTTACCGTGAGAGCGCGACCGCGGCTTGGAGGCTGATCCCGCAACAGACGTTGCGCGGCGACCACGACATCGTGGAGTCTGCCGGCAAGAAGAAGATGTTGTGGTGGGGCATCGGTTCGCTCGGTTTGACCAACGCGCCGCAACTCGAAGTCCGCGTGCGCGGCATCCGCATGATCCGCGTGCCGGGCGGCGCGTTCAAGATGAAGATCGTCCCCGGCGGCGGCTACGACGAGTCGAAGGGCCAGATCGAATCCGCCACGCTGCCGACGTTCTGGATGGCAAAATACGAAACTACCGTTGCCATGTATTGCGACTACCTCAATGAGACCGGCAAGGACGGCAGCGGCTGGCACAAGCACATGGCCAACCCCGAGCGTTGCGGCATCACGCGCAACCCCGGCGATGCCTACGCCGTCGCGCCAGGCCGCGAGAAGTTCCCCATCAACTACGTCTCGTGGTATGACGCGACGGCGTTTCTGGACTGGTGCGGTCTGCGGGTGCCGACGGAGGCGGAGTGGGAGAAGACCTTGCGCGGCGGCCTCTATCTGGATGGTGACGAAGCGAAGAAGGCGCCGAACCCGAAACCGGAACGGAAATATCCGTGGGGCGACGAAACGCCCGACGCCGGCGGCGTGTGGCGTTGCAACGCCGACGGCGACGCGGACGGCTTCGCGCAACTCGCACCGGTGGGAAGCTTCGATAAGTTCAACTGCCCCTACGGCGCGTGCGACATCGTCGGCAACGTCGCCGAGTTGACGCTCGACTGGTATGCGACTTCGTTCCACGCCGGTCTCGACGGCTACCGCATGGCCCGCGGCGGTTCGTTCATGGACCCGCCCGCCGGCTGCGACGCCGTCACCGGCGCGACGCAGTTGCCGGTCAAGCGCAGCAGCATCACCGGCTTCCGCGGCCTGCGCGACGCCCGAACCAAGTAGCGCGAACGTTCCTGTAACTGCACAAAGCCCATGTTCTGGGGAGGGAGTGTAGGCACGTGTGTTTATGACGAACCTGTAACGAAAATTGAACTTTCGGCACGCTCGCGCTGTCTCTATAGTCACCCTATGGCTACAGAGAAAAGCATCAGCGAACTCACGGAGCTCATTCGCCAGGAAAGCGCCTTCGTCTCGGCGATCCAGAGCGAATTGAGCAAGGTCATCGTCGGTCAGCGTTACATGATCGAACGGCTGCTCATCGGCCTGCTCGCCAACGGCCATGTGCTGTTGGAAGGCGTGCCTGGCCTTGCCAAGACGCTCGCGGTCAAATCGCTCGCGTCGGTCATCAACACCAAGTTCCAGCGCATCCAGTTCACGCCGGACCTGCTGCCCGCCGACCTCATCGGCACGCTCATCTACAACCCGCGCGACGGCACGTTCTCGGTCAAGCGCGGCCCGGTGTTTGCCAACATCATTCTCGCCGACGAAATCAACCGCGCCCCCGCCAAGGTCCAGAGCGCGTTGCTGGAGGCGATGCAGGAAAGGCAGGTGACCATCGGCGACCAGACCTTCAAGCTGGAGGAGCCGTTCCTGGTGCTCGCGACGCAAAACCCGATCGAGCAGGAGGGCACCTATCCGTTGCCCGAGGCGCAGGTGGACCGGTTCATGCTCAAGATCGAGATCACTTATCCCAGCAAGCAGGAGGAACGGCAGATTCTTGACGCCCGCGCGTTCACCTCGACGCCGGCGGAACTCAAGCCCATCATCGGCCCCGACGACATCCTCCGCGCCCGCAAGGTGGTGGACCAGATTTACATGGACGAGAAGGTCAAGAATTACGTCGTGGATATCGTCCACGCCACGCGCGACCCGAAGGCCTATAAGATAGACGTTGCCGGCCTGATCGAATACGGCGCCTCGCCGCGCGCGACAATTTTCCTGACGCTCGCCGCCAAGGCGAGCGCGTTCCTGCACGGCCGCGGCTACGTTACGCCGCAGGACATCAAGAGCATCGGCATGGACGTGCTGCGCCACCGTGTCATCCCGACCTATGAGGCCGAGGCCGAGGACGTGACAAGCGAGGACATCGTGAAACGCATCTTCGACGAAGTGCCGGTTCCGTAAATAAATTTTGGATTTTGGATTGCCGATTTTGGACTGCCGCAGAAGGCAGACCTCGATCCAAAATCCAAAATCTAAAATCCAAAATCGAATGCTTCCCCGCGACATCATCAAGAAGATCCGGCAGATCGAGATCAGCACCCGGCGTGCGGTCAACGACGTGCTGGGCGGGCAGTATCACAGTGTCTTCAAGGGCCGCGGCATGGAGTTCAGCGAGGTCCGCGAATACCAGCCCGGCGACGACATCCGCACGATTGATTGGAACGTCACGGCGCGCATGGGCCATCCGTTCATCAAGAAGTTCACCGAAGAGCGCGAACTGACCGTCATGCTGCTAGTGGATGTGAGCGGCTCGGAGATTTTTGGCAGCGTGCGCCAGCTCAAGAACGAACTCGCCGCCGAGGTCGCCGCCGTGCTGGCGTTCTCGGCCATCCGCAACAACGACAAGGTCGGCCTGATCATGTTCAGCGACGACATCGAGCTGTTCGTGCCGCCCAAGAAAGGCAAGACGCACGTCCTGCGCGTTATCCGCGAGATTCTCTACTTCACGCCCAAAGGCCGCCGCACGGACATTCCTGCCGCGCTGCGGTTTCTCGAACAGATCACGGCGCACCATAGTGTCACGTTCCTGCTGTCGGACTTCATCGCCGACGACTACCAGAAGATGCTGCGCGTGGCGAACCAGCGGCACGACATGGTGGCCGTCGCCATTACCGACCCGCGTGAGATCGAAATGCCGCCCATTGGCATTGTGGAATTGGAAGACGCCGAGACCGGCAGCCGCATCTTGCTGGACACATCGCACGAGCCGACGCGGCGAAACTTCTGGGAGACGGCCGTCCGCCGCCAGCGCGAGCGCGCGCAGATGTTGCGGAATTGTGGCGTAGACCTGGTCGAACTGCGCACCGACGAGCCGTATTTGAAACCGTTGATCAAGTTCTTCAGGATGAGGGAAGCGAGACACTGATTCGCAATTCGAGGAATTGCACAAATCACCAACCACGAATCTGTGAATACGAACGACATCCACGACATCAAGCCCGATGTCCTCATCCTGCCGCCTTGGTGGGTGTGGGCAGCGCTTGCGCTGGCGGTGGCGGCGGTGGTGCTCGTGGTGTGGCTGGTCTTGCGAAAACGCCGGCAGGAGGCGAAGGAAACATTTGTGCCGCGGCAGAACGCAGTCGAGGAGGCGCGCGAGCGGCTGGAGGCGGCGCGGAAGTTGATGCTGGCGGGCGAGATCGAGGCGTTTTACATCGCGGTGTCCGACGCGGTGCGGCAATACATCGAGCGGCAGTTTCGTCTCCGTGCGGCGGAGCAGACCACCGAGGAATTCCTGCAGGACATGGCGCGCTCGCAACGAATGCGACCGACGCACAAGGAGCTGCTCGAAGAGTTCCTGACGCAGTGTGACCTCGTGAAATTCGCCCGCTTCCGGCCGGGGCCAAAGGACATGGAGACCGTGCTGGCGGCGGCGATGCGGTTCGTGGATGAAACTGTGCCGCAGGAAATAATCCCTGGTTCCGAATCCAAGGCGCAAAGCCCGGAACCTGTTGGCCGAGCGCCTGCGACTACACCGCAATCTTGAATGGATGAACTTCACTTTCGCCAATCCGTGGTTGCTGCTGCTGCTGGCGCTGGTGCCGCCGCTGATCTGGTGGCGGCAACGGCATCGGTGGACGGCGTCGCTGCGGTTCTCGGCGGTCGCGCCGCTGTTGCAGTTCTCACCGTCGCCGTGGCTGCAATTACGGCGAGGGCTGATCGTGCTGCGCGGCGTGGCGCTGGCGTGCTTGGTGATCGCGTTCGCGCGGCCGCAGAAACCGCTCGCCGAGGAGAAAGCGGTGACGGAGGGCATTGACATTGTGCTCTGCCTCGACGTGTCGGGCAGCATGCTGGCGGAGGATTTTGAAAAAGACGGCCGCCGTCGCAACCGCGTGGACACGGTCAAGGAAGTGGTGCGCGACTTCATTGTCAAACGCGCGAACGACCGCCTCGCCATGATCGCGTTCGCCGGACGGCCTTACACCGTGTGTCCACTGACGCTTGACCACGAATGGTTGATCGAAGGTCTCGACCGCGTCCGTGTCGGTTTGATCGAGGACGGCACGGCCATCGGCTCGGCGCTCGGTTCCAGCGTGAACCGCCTGCGTGACATCAAGGCCAAGAGCCGCGTCGTGGTGCTGCTCACGGACGGTTGCAATAACGCTGGCCGGCTTTCGCCTGACGTGGCTGCCGACGCCGCGCGCGCGCTCGGCATCAAGGTCTATACCATCGGCGTGGGCACCGGCGGCATCGCGCCGATGCCTGTGGTGGACCAGGCGGGCCGCACGCTCGGCTATCGGATGATGCAAGCCGATCTCGACGAGCCTCTGCTCAAACGCATGGCGGAGAAAACCCACGGCCAGTTTTTCCGCGCCGCCGACACGCGGCAGCTTCAGCAGATTTACGAGACGATTGACAAGCTGGAGAAGCGCAAAATCGAGGCGCCGTCCTACCGGCAGATGAACGAACTGTTCCCGTGGTTTGCGTGGCCGGGCCTGGCGCTGTTGCTGGTCGAGGTCGGGCTGGGACAAACGAGACTGAGGAAGCTGCCATGAAATTCGGCAACCCTATCGTCTTGAACTGGCTCTGGCTCGCGCCGCTGGTCGTGGCGTTTTTCTGGTTTGCGTGGCGTCAACGCCGCCGGGCACTGGAGTTATTTGCCGCGCCGCACTTGCTGCCGGTGATGGCGCCGACACTAAATGAACGACTCGGCCTGGTGCGCGCGGCGCTCGTCACGACGGCGATCATCTCGCTCGTGTTGGCGCTGGCGCTGCCGCGTTGGGGCTACCAATGGCAGGAGGTCAAACGACGCGGTATTGATATCTTTGTGGCGCTGGATGTTTCCCGAAGCATGCTGGCGCAGGACGTGCGGCCCAGCCGGTTGGAGCAGGCGAAGTTTGCCGTGCGTGACCTGCTCAAGATGGCCGTCGGTGACCGCGTCGGCCTGATTGCGTTCGCGGGCACGCCATTCATCTCCTGTCCGCTGACGCTTGATCACGCCGCCGTGCAACTGATGCTGGACGACATGACGCCAGATATTATTCCGCTCGGCGGCACCGACATCGCCAGCACGATCAAGGAGGCGATGCGCGGATTTGGCCGCAGTGCCGACCGCAACCGCGCGTTGATCCTCATCACCGACGGCGAGGCCACCGAAGGCGACGCGGTTTCCGCCGCCAAGACCGCCGCAAACATTGGCATCAAGATTTTTACCATCGGTATCGGCACGACCTCAGGCGAGTTGATACCAGTGCCCGCCGAAGGCGGCTCGCGCGAGTTCTTGAAGGACCGCGACGGTCGCGTGGTGCAGACCAAGCTTGACGAAGCCACGCTGCAACAGGTCGCGCTGGCCACCAAGGGCTACTACGTCCACGCTACCGCCGGCAACTTCGGCCTCGACACAATCTACCGCAACGGCATCGAACCGATGGCGCCGAAGGATTTCGAAACCCAACTGATGAAGCGTTTCGAGGAGCGGTTCCAGTGGCCTCTAGGCTTGGCGCTGGCGCTGCTGATGGTGGAAGCGTTACTGCGGGAGCGGCGCAAGGAGACACGCGGCTTCGTGTCGCAGGTGTCGGAAACTTCGCGTGCCGCAGCGATCCTTATTGGCTTTCTGCTATTGAACTCTTCACTTTCTGCCGCCGACATCACCGAGCCGCCGCCGAAGCTTTACAACGAAGGCAACGCCATCTATCGCCAGAAGCAGTTCGATACGGCAGCGAAGGCCTACCAGCAATCGCTGGTCACGAAGGACACCGCGTTGCAGCAGCGCGCGTTCTACAACCTCGGCAACGCTTGTTACCGGCAGGCCGACCCGCTGGAAACGCCCGATCCCAAGCAAGCGGAAGAGCTTTTCAAGCAAGCGGTCACCTGCTACGACAGCGCGCTCGCACTCGACCCGAAGGATGGGGATGCGGCGTTCAACAAGAAGCTTGTGGAACTGCGCCTGAAGAAACTCCAGGAGCAGCAGAAACAGCAACAACAACAGCAGCAACAGAACCAGCAGCAAAAGCAGGACAAGCAGCAGCAGCAACAACAACAGCAGCAAGCTGCCCAGCAACAGAAACAGGATCAACAACAAAAACCCGACGACCAAAAGCAACAGCAGCAGGCGCAGCAACAACAACAGCAGCAGCCCAAGCCAGGCGAGAAGCCGGAGCCTGAAAAGAAGCCCGGCGACGACGGACAGCCCGAAAACAAGGAGCGCGAGATGAGCGAGCAGGAGGCCAAGCTGTTGCTTGACGCGCTCCGCGACGAAGAAAAACAATGGAAAGAGCGGAAGCCGCTGCGTAAGTTGGGCGAACGCGATCCGGACAAGACATGGTGAGAAGGAAGACAGAAGACAGGAGTCAGAAGTCAGGATTCAGAAGTCAGAAAGCATTTGCTTTCTGGTTTCTGGCTGCCGTCTTCTGTCTTCTCTTCCCCTGCCTCGCCCACGCCGCCAACTTCACCGCCACGGTGGACCGGACGGAAGTTTCCGTCGGCGAGCAAATCCAACTTACCCTGCGTTGCGAGGACATGCCGAGCACCGGGCAGCCGCAGTTGCCTCCGCTGGATGGTTTTAGCGTCGCCTACGGTGGCGCGCAAACGCAAGTGAGCATCGACAACGGTGTGCGTCACGACGCGGTCGCGCACGTTTTCTTGCTGACGCCCGCGCGCGAAGGCACGCTGGTGATTCCCGCCTTTAACTTGCAGTTGGGCAATCAGGTGTTCAGCAGCCAGCCGATCGTCATCAAGGTAGCCAAGGGCCAGATCCAGGGTGTCAACACAGAAGACGTTTTCCAGCTCAAACTCTCCACCGCCCGCACCAATCTCTTCCTGAACGAAATGGTGCCACTGGACTTGAAGCTCTCCATCCGCAACGGCATCCGCTACCGTAGCCAGATGCCGTCCATCGCCGCGGCCGGCTTCAGCGAGATCAAGCTGCCGCGCCCGGTCGAGTCGCAGGAGGTGATTGATGGCAAGTCGTTCGTCGTTTACACCTTCCGCACGCTGGCCAGCCCGATGCAAGTTGGTCAGCTTGCGCTTGGTCCCGCCCAAGCCGCGCTGGATGTGTTTGTGGACTCCGGCCGTCGCCCGCGGCTGCCCGGCATCAACGACCCGTTCTTCGAGAATTTCTTCGGCGGCGGTGGTGAGACGAAAAGAATCACCGTAACATCGCCGGCCGTGCCGGTGCGTGTATCGCCTTTGCCTGACGCCGGCAGACCGGCTGACTTCACCGGCGCAGTCGGCCGCTACGCACTCGACGTGACCGCCAAGCCTACCACACTGCGCACGGGCGAGCCGGTGACACTCACCATCCGTGTTGTCGGCCAGGGCAATCTCGCCACGCTCGCGCCGCCGAAGTTTACGCCACCGGAAGGCTTCAAGAGCTACGAACCGGTGGTGAAGGGCAAGCAGACCGATGAGATGGGCTATACCGGCGAGAAAATCTTCGAGCAGGTCATCGTGCCGTTGTCGGTGCGCGCGTCGGTGATCCCGCCGGTGACGTTCAGCTTCTTCGAGCCGGAGCAGGGGCGTTACCAGACACTCAGCCGCGGGCCGATCCAGCTCAACGTGCAGGAGTCGCCCGCCGGCGCGACACCTGTTGTTGTCGGCGTTGCACCCGCCGGTGCGGCGCCGCGTCCGCCGGAGAAACTCGGCGTCGGCGTCGTCTATCTCAAGCCCGACCTCGGCGCGCCCGCCCCAACTTCGCACGTGCTCTACCGACAAACGTGGTTTCTCGCCGGCCAGGGCGCGCCCGTGCTGGCGCTGGTGATCTCACTGTTTGCGCAACGCCGCCGTGAGCGGCTCCGCAGGGACATCCGCTACGCCCGAAAGCGCCGCGCCTACGGCAACGCCCAGCGCCGGCTCGCCGAAGCCGAGCGGCTGTTGCACGCGGGCCAGAGCCAGGGCGCGGCGTTCTACGCGACACTGTTCAAGACACTGCAAGATTACCTCGGCGACCGGCTGAACCTGCCATCGTCTGGCATCACCAGCAACATCATCGAGGAGCAGCTTCGCCCGCGCGCCTTGCCGCCGGAGATTTGTCAGGCATTGAAGGAAGTGTTCACCGCCTGCGACGCCGCACGGTTTGCCCCAAACATGCAGGGCAAGGTGGATCGAGAGCGACTGGTGAAAATCATGCGTGAGGTCATCGTGGCGATGGAGAAGTTGTCATTGTGAGAACGATTGCATCCATCTTGGCGTTGGTGCTGGCTGCGTCGGCATGGGCTGCCGACGCGCCGGCGGCGTTCCGCGAGGCCGCAGCACTCTACGACCAGGGCCAGTTCGATCAAGCCATCGCACGTTACGAATCGCTCATCGCCGCCGGCGTGCGCAGCGCCAACCTCTTTTTCAACCTCGGCAACGCTCATTTCAAGGCCGGCCATCTCGGCCGCGCCATCCTCAACTTCGAGCGCGCCCACCAACTCGAACCGCGCGACCGCGACGTGGATGGCAACCTTGGTTTCGTCGAGAAACAAACGAAAGCCTACGACGCCGCTGCCGCCGGCGGTTGGTCCGCGTGGCTTGCAGGCGCACGCGACAGCCTTACAACGGACGAGTGGACATGGCTGGTCGTCGCGTGCTACTGGCTGGCAATGCTTGGCCTGATCGTGTTCATCTGGCTGCCACCAGCCATCGAGTGGCGACGCTGGTTCCGCTCCGCCGCCATCACGTTCGGTGTCATCGTGTTGCTCGCCAGCGTCGGCCTTGGCGCGAGGATTGTAATCGAAGAAGGTCCACCGGCCGGCATCGCTATCGCGAAGGAGGTCGTCGTCCGCTTTGCGCCGGTGGACGACGGCATGCGGCACTTCACCGCCTACGAAGGCCAGAAACTCTGGATCGTCGGCGAGCGCCCGTCGCGGATGCAAGGCGTGCCCGGCTGGCTCGAAGTCGAGCGCGCCGACGGCAAAAGAGGCTGGGTGCTTGCGGATGCGGTGGAGAGAATTTAGCAACCAGCGGTCACCGGCAACTCGCCGCCAGCCACACGATCAACTCCGTTGTCTCATTGAGCGCGCCGACCGTGTCACCGGTCAGGCCGCCGATGCGGCGGTTGCAGTAGCTCACGAAGAGCACCAGCCATATTCCAGCCAGCACGAACGCCAGCGCGGCGGGAACAAACTGCCGGATCATCGTGCAGCCAAACACCGCCATCGCCAGCGCCATCCACGCGTGATCGCGGCTGAGCTGGCCGATGTAGGTCTTGCCTGTGCCTTCCTCGCGCGCATAGTGGCCCATCGCGCAGGCGAGCAAGACGACGCTGCGTCCGACGACGGGCGCGGCGGCAACGACCCACAAGCCGCGGTGCGCCGGGACGTTCATCAACGCGACAGCTTTCAGACCGAGCACGGAAACCAGTCCGACAACGCCCATCGTGCCGATGTGCGGATCTTTCATGATGCGCAGCGTATCCTCGCGGTTGCGTCCGGCGTAGAACCCGTCGCACATATCCGCCAGCCCGTCGAGGTGCAGCGCGCCGGTGAGCACTGCCAGTTCCATCACGAGCAACGCCGCCACCACCGGCCAAGTAAAGACGCAACCCAACGCCCAACCCGTCATCGCCACAGCGACGCCCAAGCCGAGGCCGACCACCGGAAAGAAGTAGGTTGAGTCATGCAGTTCGTCGTCCGTCACCGGGTCAGCCACGCGCACCCGGACGACGGTGAGGAACTGCACCGCCAGCATCAGTCGTCGCCAGATTGTTTGAAAGTTCATCAGTGTTTCTCCGCCACGCCCGCTTCGGTGAAAGTCGCCATCTCGTTATAAAACTTGGCCGACGCCTCAATCAGATGCATCACCAGTGCCGCGCCAGTGCCTTCGCCGAGCCGCAGATCGAGGTCCAGCACCGGCTCCAAGCCGAGCGTCTCCAACGTGACGCGATGGCCCGCCTCGACCGAACGATGCGCCGCGAAGCAGAACTGCGTCACGCCCGGCGCAAGTCCCGCCGCGATCAACGCCGCCGCCCCGCTGATGAAACCGTCGAGCACCACCGGTCGCCGTGCCACCGCCGCGCCGAGGACGACGCCTGCCAGCCCCGCGATTTCGAGGCCACCGACTTTGGCGAGTAAGTCCAGCGCGTCGAGCGTTGAGCGTGAAGCGTTGGGTGTGAAACCGTGCAACTCCAACGCGTTGCTGATCACCTCAATCTTTTTGGCCAATCCCGCGTCGTTCACGCCCGTGCCGCGACCGGTGACTTCCGCAACCGGTCGGCCCGTTATCGCAGCGACAATGGCGCTGCTGGCGGCAGTATTGCCAATGCCCATGTCGCCAGTGGCGATCAGTTCGGCTCCGCGAGCAATCTCCGCTTCCGCAACCTCAATGCCTGCGGTCAGCGCGGCAACTGCTTGGTCGCGCGTCATGGCCGCTTCGCGCGCAAAGTTACGCGTGCCTGGCGCCACCTTGCGGCGCAGAAACTCGACGTTGCCTGAAGTGTCAGCGGGCGTGGTGTTGGGCGGGAACTCCGCGTTGACGCCGATATCCACGACCACGAGTCGCGCGCCGGCGTGGCGGGCCAGCACGTTGATGGCCGCGCCGCCGCGCAGGAAGTTCAACACCATCTGCGCCGTGACTGCCTGCGGATACGCGCTAACGCCTTCCGCCGTGACACCGTGGTCGCCGGCCATGACGATGATGCTCTTGCGGCGCATACTGGGCTGCTCATTGCCCGTGATGGCCACAAGCTGGCGCGCGATCTTCTCCAGCCGGCCGAGACTGCCGGGCGGTTTGGTCAGGGAATCGAGCCGCGCCTGCGCGCGTTCAGCGGCGGCTGCCGGAAGCTGGCCGATGCGATTGATGGTCTGCTGAAGTTTGTTCATTGGCGACGCGGCTCATAACGGCGTATCATGACCGCGGTCAAGGAGATTTAACCGATGTGGACAGAGATCAGAAGCCAGAAGCAAGAAGTCAGAAGGAACTGGAAGCCGGTTCTTCTTCTGAACTCTGTCCTCTGGCTTCTGACCTCTACTGTCCTCCTAGCCGAAGCTCCCGACAAGGTGCGCGATCTGACGAAAGCACGGCAGGCGGAGCGGGACCGCGCGGCGGCAAGCGTGCCGGTGGTGCGGCCGGCGGAGGTGTATCGGCGCTACTTCGCCGCGATGAAAGCGGGCCGGTTCCCAGAGGCGGCCGTCACGCTCACAGACGAATCGCTGCGACAGATGAAGGTGGCGCTGGTCCGGGCGCTGCGGGAAGCTCCGTTCGATGAACTGGCGAAGTTCATCCGCGAAGCCGGCTTCAAATCGGCGGCGGAGATTCAACTCAGTGGTCCCGGCAAAGTCTTTACCGGCTGGATGCGCAGCGGCTGGCGCGTGCAACGCTTCCAGCGACGGTTTCGGCAGAATGAAATCACGTCAGTGAAGGAAATGATCCACGACGACTTGTGTGACCTCGCAATCGAGTTCAAGCCGGTCGCGGAAGGCGCCGGCGCTTCCGCCGTTTGTCCCAAGGAAACCGTGGTGTGCGAGCAACGCGACCGCGTCTGGCGGTTGACGCTGGAGATTCCGCTGGAAAACAACCCGTAGCGCTGGCTTCCAATTCGCCTCCGTCATGTGCGCTGTCGGCAGGTTGGTGCTAGACGACCTTCACCACAACGGCGGTGGCGTTGTCATGGCCTCCACGCTCGTCAGCGAGCTGTAACAACTCCTCCACCGCCTGTTCCGGCGCGGGACTGTGACGCAGGATATGGGAGATCTCTGCTGACGTTACTTCCCTCGTCACGCCGTCGCTGCACAGCAGCAGAGCATCGTGATGCTTTAGTTCAACTTCACAGACCTGCGGGTTGTGCAACGGCTCCGGGCCGAGGCTTTGCGTCAGCATGTGAGAGAGCGATGATTTCATCACCGGATGCTCTGCGCTGACGCCGCGATTGAGCAGCTCGCCGGCCACGGTGTGCGATACAGTGAGTTTCTTAAGCTTGCCAGCGTGCTGGAGAAAACCCTCGCTGTCGCCGACGTGGCCGAGGATGACCCGATGATGGGTGACCCAACACGCGGTCAGCGTTGTGGCCATGCCGTGGTAGCGCATGTCGGAGAGTCCGCGCGCCAGCACCGCGTCGCTGACCTTGCGCAACGCCATGAGCATGGTCGCCACTGAGCGATCACCAGCCGAGGAGCTGTAAAACTTGAGGAACTTCGCCAGCTCCCGCAACGCTGTTGCGCTTGCCACCTCGCCGGCAGGCTGGCCACCCACGCCGTCTGCCACGGCGTAAAGCCGCAGGTGGTCGTCGCGCAGGAAAGCATCCTCGTTGACTGGACGGACGCGACCGATGCTGGTCGAGCCGTAGCTGATCAAGCGGAGTTCCTTGGCCTTGGTCATAACTGTTTATCCCACACAGTGCAGACTTCCACGCAGGCTATGGATTCCCGGCGGAGAAATCAACCACGACGGCCAAATTTCTTTTCGAGTTCGGCGTAGGACAACTGGATCATCGTCGGCCGGCCGTGCGGGCACGTGTAGGGGAGGTCGCAAGCGTGCAGTTCGCGCAGCAACGAGTCCAGCTCCGGGATGCTCAGCGGATCGTGTGCCTTCACCGCGTGACGGCAGACGGTCGTCGCAACGGCGTCCTCGCCGAGCCGCAGCTTCGACAGCGACGCGCCGCCGGCACGCACCTTGTCGAGAACGTCTTGGAACACCTGGCGTAAATCCACGCGCGCCGGCAGCCACGGCGGCAGCGCGTCCACCAGAAACGCCTTCGGCCCGAACTCGGACAGGCCGATGCCCAATCGTTGAAACACCGCCATGTTCTCCTGCACAAACGCCGCGTCTCGCGCCTCCAGCTCCAATGTTGCCGGAATCAGCAGCCGCTGCGACGGTGCGGCGCCCTGTTCCAGTTGCTTGAGCATCCGCTCGAACAACACGCGCTCGTGGGCCGCGTGCTGGTCCAGCAGCACCAGCCCCTCGGCGGATTCGATCAACACGTAGAGTTGTCCGACGACACCGATCACGCGCCAGGAATCGTGGGACGTGGAGCGTGGAGCGGCGGGAATGTCCGGCACCGGAACTGGCGTGGCCGTCGTCACCACGCTCGACGCTCGACGCTCCACGCTCCACGTCCCCGCCTGCGTCAGCGGCAGTCGCTGCTCAACAGGCGCGGGCACCGCATCCACCGTTTCAGCCTGCAACGTCAACCGCACCGGCTGCACCGGCGCGGCGGCCACTTGCGGTTCCAACGCGCGCCGCACCGTCGCGGTCACGGCGGCGCGCACAGCATATTCGTCGCGGAAGCGGACCTCGCGCTTGGTCGGATGGATGTTCACGTCCACCGCGCCCGGCTCGACCTCGACGAAGAGGAACGCGATCGGAAAGCGGCCCCGCATGAGCGCGGTGTGATACGCCTCCAGCAGCGCGAAGTTGATGCCACGGCTCTCCACCGGCCGGCCGTTGACAAAAACATGCTGCTGGTCGCGCGTGGCGCGGCTCACGCCGGGCCGGCCGACGAAACCGGTGACACGCGCACTTCCTGAAATTTCAGATTTCAAATTGGGGATTTGAGATTCCCCAACCGGCACGAGATCTTGGAAAAATTCCGCGCCGTAAATCTCGCGGATGCGCTCGGCCAACGTCCGGGCCGGCGCGAGATCGAGAACCACGCGGTCCTCGTCCTGCAACCGCCACGCAACCGCCGGGTGTGCCAGCGCATGGAGTGTGACGATGTGGTGGATGTGCGCGCTCTCGGTCTGTGGCGTGCGCAGGAATTTTCGCCGCGCCGGCAGGTTAAAGAAGAGCGACCGCACCTCGACCGTCGTGCCGGGCGCCGTGCCGACCTCCTGGACGTTCAGCAGTTTTCCGCCGGCGATCACAACCCGCGTGCCGCTCGGCGCGTCGTGTTCGCGCGTCGTGAGCGTGAAACGCGACACAGCAGCGATGGACGGGATCGCCTCGCCACGGAAACCGAGCGTGTGGATGCTCTCGATATCCTCGGCGACGGCTATTTTGCTCGTGCCGTGGCGTTCCAAGCAGAGCAGCGCGTCGTCACGGCTCATGCCCCAACCGTCGTCGGCCACGGAAATCGCGGTGCGCCCGCCGGCGCGGAAACCGACCCGGACCTGCCGCGCGCCGGCGTCGAGGGAGTTCTCCAGCAACTCCTTGACGACCGACGCGGGCCGCTCAATGACTTCACCGGCTGCTATCTGGTTGATAACCTGCTCGGGCAGCAGGCGGATTCGATTCATGTGCGGGTAAGATAACTTGACCGTGTCCGATGCCCAATGATAATTTGCGACCCTCAGCGGCTGCCCGGCAGGGGCGTCGTTGCGGATGGTGGGCGTAGCTCAGCCTGGTAGAGCTCCAGATTGTGGATCTGGCCGTCGCGGGTTCAAATCCCGTCGCCCACCCCATCTTCAATGATTTCGAATCTCGAACTTCAAATTTGAAATCGCAGTCACGCGCCCGTAGCTCAATTGGATAGAGCATCTGACTTCGGATCAGAGGGTTGGGGGTTCAAGTCCCTCCGGGCGCGCCAGTTTTCCCGCAAAAAATCGCACGGTTTCCAATTCCGCGTTTCCCACGATGCCCGCGAGTAGTCCCGTTTGTATGCCCAGAATTCTGATCGGCGACCCGATGGAGCTTGACCCGACTGGCAGCGCGTTTCATTCTCTGCGACCAACGGGTCATGATTCCAATCTGTCCCAAGTGCGACGCGCAGTTGCTTAACCTCCGCTTCAAGGAGGTGGAGGTGGATTTTTGCGAGCGTTGCCGCGGGCTGTGGCTGGACGCGGGCGAACTGGAGGCACTGATGCGGCAAACCGGCGGTTCCGGTGACGATCCACTGCTGGCGTTTCAAAACCAGCCGGGCACATCGCTGCGCGACCGCAAGCACCTCTGCCCGCGCTGTGACCAGACGTTGCGAGAGGTCGCAGTGCCGCGGCCGCGCGCGGAGGCGCTGCATCTGGACCGCTGTCCGCGAGGGCACGGGCTGTGGTTCGATGCGAACGAGTTGCAGCAGTTGCTGGCGTTGTTTCCGCCCGCAAGCGGCGCGACGCACACGATCGCTTTTCTGAACGAGTTTTTGGGATCCGTCAACGCAACCTGAACATGGAGGAATGACTGATATGATAGCCAGCATTGGTTTATTGATACTGTTCGGCCTGATCGTGATCGCGGTGGTCTTGGTCGTATGGGCCATCGCCACCTACAACGGCCTCGTCCAGCTTCGCAATCAGCTCGACAACGCCTGGGCGCAGATTGACGTGCAGTTGAAACGCCGCTACGACCTCATCCCGAACCTCGTCGAGACGGTCAAGGGTTACGCCAAGCACGAGCGCGAGACGTTCGAGCGCGTCACGCAGGCGCGCAACATGGCCGTGAACGCCAAGGGCGTTGGCGAGCGCGCGGAGGCGGAGAACATGCTGACGGGCGCGCTGAAGTCGCTCTTCGCCGTCGCTGAGGCCTACCCGGAACTGAAGGCAAACCAGAACTTCCTCGGCTTGCAGGAGGAACTGACGTCCACCGAAAACAAAGTCTCCTTCTCGCGGCAGTTCTACAACGACAACGCGATGGTCTATAACACGCGCATCCAGACGTTCCCGACGCTGTTCATCGCCGGCATGTTCCAATTCACCAAACGCGACTTCTTCGAGGTCAAGGCCGGCCCCGAACGCGAGGCGCCGAAGGTGTCGTTCTGAGGAAATGGGGCATTGGAGTGGTGGAGTGATGGAGTAATGAATCGGAAATAGGTCTTCTCTCCACCACCGCCCAACACTCCAATACTCCGCCACTCCACCACTCCATTCCCTTCCTCCGCCATGTGGGAACAAATCCGCGCTAACCGCCGACGCTCGGCGATGCTCATCTCGTTGATGGGCATCGTGCTCATCCTGCTCGGCTATTGCGGCGGTGAGGCGATCTTCAGCGGAGGCGGAGGCTTCATTGGCTTGATCGTGGCGGTCGTTGTCCTGCTGGTGCAGCTCGGCATTTACTTCGCTGGTGCGCGGTCGCTCGTGCTGGGCGGCGCCGGCGGCACCGAACTGAGCCGCGAAGACTGTCCGCGCCTGTTCAACATCGTCGAGGAAATGCAGCTCGCGTCGGGCCTGCCGGTCACGCCGAAAGTGCTGCTGATCCAGGATCCGTCGCCCAACGCGTTCGCGTTCGGTCATAAGCCGGAGGACTACACGATTGGCGTCACCAGCGGCCTTCTTCAGCGGTTGAACCGCGACGAACTCCAGGGCGTCATTGCCCACGAGACGGGCCACCTGAAAAACCAGGACGTTCAGTTCATGATGCTCGCCGCCGTCATGCTTGGCTCCATCGCCGTGCTCGCGGAAATCGTCTGGCACACAATGCGGCTCGGCGGACGCGCGCGGTCGCGGTCCGACTCGCGCGGTGGCGGCCAGGCGCAGATCATTCTCCTTGTCATCGCGCTGCTGCTGGCGATTCTCGGCCCGCTGATGGCACAGATTCTTTACTTCTCCTGCTCGCGGAAGCGCGAGTTTCTCGCCGACGCCAGCGCGGCGCAGTTCACCCGTTATCCGGAGGGACTGGCGTCGGCGCTTGAGAAAATCGCGCAGGCCGCCGAGCCGCCCGCGTTCACCAACAAAGCCAACACGCCGATGTTCATCGTCAATCCGCTCGCGGCGACGGCGGAATCGAGCAATGTCTTCTCCACTCATCCGCCCACCGGTGAGCGCATCCGCATCCTGCGAGCGATGGCGGGCGCGGCGCTGGCCGACTACGAGGTTGCCTACCGCAGCGCGCACGGCGGCGGGTTGATCGGCTCGCAGTCGCTGCGAGCCGCGCCGGCGCAAGCCAGACGCGACGCGTCCGACGAAGGACCGGTCCTCGATCGCGGCGAAGCGCGCGCCACCGTCCGGCGCAACGCCGGCTACGTGCCCGTCCGCTGCACCTGCGGCCTGGAGATAGGCGTGCCGCCGGGCTACGAGCAGAAGGAGGTCCGCTGCGTCCGCTGCGGCAGCGTCTGGCCCGTCCCCGCCGCGCAACCGGCCGTGCCGCCGGTGTTGAATGCCACGCAGCCACTGCGCTACACACGGCAACGCGCTGGATGGGAATCGTTTCGCTGCGGCTGCGGCCATTCGGTGCTGCTTAGCCCAACGTTCGCCGCTCCCTCCGTCCGCTGCGCCGGCTGCGGCCGGCAAATCGAAGTGACCCCGCCCAGCGCGGCTCAGAATTGATCGCGCCACCCGCCCGCTTTCGGCGCTCGATGATTTTTGTAAGGAACCGCCGCCCAGATGTTATATACGGGGTGATATGAAGAATCAGGCTGGCGATATGGAAGTGCAGCAAGAAGCGGAGCTTGTCCGGGCCGTGCAGGCCGGCGATGTGAACGCGTTCGCTTCGCTCCTGGACGGGCACCTCGATTACCTGCGCGCGTTCATCGCGTTGAAACTGCCGGTGGCGCACCTCGTCAACGAGATCGCCCACGAGACATTTGTTTTTGCCTACCGCAACATCCACCGCTTCACCGCCGGCACGTCGCTTCGCGCGTGGCTGCGTGCCATCGCCGCCAATCTCGTCCGCGCTGAATTCCAGCGCTACGCCCGCGAGCAGGCGAACCAGTTCACCTATGCAAAGCACCGGCTGCTGGAGCAGGAACTTGGCCGTTCGGACGCGGAGGACGCTGCGGAGATGGAGTTCCTGCGCGATTGTGTCGAGGAGTTGCCGCCGCCGATGAAGGAACTGCTCACGTTGAAGTATCGTGAGGAGTTGCCGACGGAGAAAATCGCCGGGAGGCTCCAGCGCACGCAGACTTGGGTCTGGCAGGTGTTGTTCCGGTTGCGGCAGCAGTTGCGGCAATGCGTCGAGGGCAAGCTGAGCGGGGTTAAGCCATGATCACGCACGAGCAACTCATCGCTTACGTGTCGGGCGAACTTGCGCCGGGGGAGCGCATCCGGCTGGAAGATCAACTCGCCGCCGACGAAGCGGCGTTGCGCTCGGTGCTGGAGCAGGAACGGCTGGACGCGGCGCTGCGTGCGATGCTTGGTGGCGCGGCGGAGCGCGAGCAGGTCCGGCAGGCGGTTCTCGAAGTGGTGACGGGATCAAGCTATGAGGATGTGAAGAGTAACGTGATGCGGGTCGTTGCTGCTCCACGCTTCCCGTTTCTCGACTGGCTGGCAGGCTGGCGCGGCGTGTTTGCCGGTGGGCTGGCCGCGGCCGCGTGCGCGGCGCTGGCGTTCCTGCTGTGGCCGCACGCGGAGCCGGCTCCGATCGGGTTCGCGCAACTGAGCGACGTGCGTAACGCCGTCGTGATTGTGCGCAATGGCAGCGATCTCGTGGCGAAGGACGGCACGGCATTGCAGCCGGGTGATACGATTCGCGTTGACGACGGTGGAACAACGGTGGTTTTTTCCGATAAAACGCGGCTTACGTTGGCAGCGCGGACAGAGATGAAGCTCGGTGTCGGTGACGCGCGCGAGTTGCAACTCCTCGCGGGCCGGCTCGCGGCGCGTGTGGCGAAGCAGCCGGCGGACCGGCCGTTGACGATTCGGACACCGATGGCGACGGCGCGCGTGGTTGGCACGGAGTTCACGCTCGATGCCGCGCCGCGAGCGACGCGGATCGAGGTGAGCGAAGGGTTGGTGAAGATGGCGCACGCGGGCGTGGACAGCGCGGTGGAGGTGGCGGGCGGCGAGTTCGCGCTGGCGGTGCCGCAGAGTGAGTTGGTAGCGGGGCTGCTGCCGGCGAAGCAGACGACAACGGGCGACATGGGCAGCCGCGATCCGGTGACATGGCCGTTTGCGAGCGACAGCCCGTGGAACCGGCCCATCGGTTCCGGCGCGACCTATGCCGATGTGCAGTCACCTGCGCTCAATCTGGCCGGTAACGGCGGATCGGTGCGGCCAGCGTCGCACTTCAGGCCGTTCTTCGTGGCAAAGCTGGGCGATCGGCCGCAGAAAATCGTCTCACGATTCCAAGATGAAGTTTTCGCGACGACACCGGTATCGGCGGAGGCGTTGCGCGACGGCGGCGATTGGGTCAACTGCACATTGATTGATCCGACGCGAGCCATCGCCTACGAGTTGACGGGCGCGCGACGGCGGGGCGACAGAATCGAAGCGATGATTTGCGCGCCGATTCAACTCCGCGGGCCGGGCGCTGGTGGCAACCTTTTCAGCGGTTTGCCGGCCATTGCGGGCATCATCCGCGCCGGTGAGTTGGAGCGCGGCATCGGGCACGCGCTTAGCGTCTCGGTGTTGCACACGGCGCTGAATCGCCGCGGACCGGGCGGCGGGCCGTTCGTGTGGCCGGCGCGGCACATGCCGATCGAGGAGAAGAAGCTTGCGCAGATGGGCAGCGCCGGCAACGTCCACTACGGCACATTGCTGGCGTTGCCGCGTGACCTCGATCTCGCGACGCTTGGCGTTGGCAACAGCGGGCCAGCATTCGAGATCGCACGCGTGCTGCAAAGCCACGGTGCTTACGTGACGCACAGCATGCCGGTCGACCAGGCAACGGGCGATTGGAAGCAGCCACACGTGCAGTTCATTGCCGAGCTGCCGATGGAAACCCATTGGCAGAAGCTTGACGCTGACATCTCGCGCGTCGTGTGTCACTTGAAGATCATCACCAACAACGCGCGATGAATACGCTCCGCGGCTGCATCGGGTTTCTTTTGTTGTGTGGCATCATCCTCCACCCCGCCTTTGCCACCGACACCAACGCTCCCGCCGATTTCACCATTGGCACCTATGTCGTTGCGCCTTCGCCGGAACGGTTCGGGGTGAACCTCCGCGAGCCGTTCGACTACAACAACTACACGTTCGATCCGGGCTTCGAACCGGTCACCATCCGCCGCCAGGCCATCGCCACCGGCGGCGGCACCAACTACATCGAGAACGTCAGCGGCGCGACCATGTCGAACTGGCGGCAGATCGCGGACGGCTTTTTCGACGGCGCGACGGTGCGCGTGTATCGGCCTTCGTCCAACGGCGGGGCGTTGCAGCTCGTGCGGAGCAACACGGTCGTCAACTACGTCACCGACGGTTTCCGCCGGCTGCACGTGTTGCCGGTTGTGACGAACACCTTCACCGACACGACCGCGACGCCGGGCGTCAACTACGAGTATCAGGTCCGCGCGGTGAACAGCTCGGCCGCCGTCTCGACCAACTACAGCGGCGGGGCGTCCACGGCGGCCATCGCGACGGTCGCGGCGCTGGCCGGCTCGACGAGCGCGTCGAACCCGACCTGGACGAACAGTTTCTACAACCGCGGCGGCACTGCGCCGGCGATTCCCTCCAACGTCACGGCCACGCCGCTCTCCGGCGCGGTGCGGCTGGACTGGACGGCGAATGCGGAAACCGACCTCGCGGGCTACTACATCTACCGCCGCGCGCAGGGCACGGCGCAGAACCGGATCATTCTCGACAACGACGGCCCCGCGTCACAGGCGGGCGACGTCTATTTCGTCGAGGCAACTTACGTGAACCCGCCGACACATCGCATGCACGACCGGCTCGACCAGAACACGCTCAACGACCAATGGACGTTCCTCGCCGGATCGAGCTGGCCTTACGGTCGGCCCGGCAGCATTACGCGCGACAACTCCACAGTCTGTCCGGAGAACGGCGGCGGCAGCAGCCTGCGCCTCGACAATCCCGGTTCGCACGAGGTCCGCATCCAGCAGGCGGCGTTCTCAAATCCGCAGTTTCACGGCGGCTATTATCCCGCGCTCACGCCGGGCGTGACGTATCGCGCCGAGATGTGGATGAAACAATCCGGCGTGCCCGGCGGCACGGTGCGGTTCTCGTTGACGGCACCCTACAACAGCATCTCCAACACGTTCACGGTCGGCAGCGATTGGCAGAAGTTTTCCTACCTTTTCACCGCGCCAGCGATGGGCGCCGACGGCACCATCTCCTCCATCATGCTCGCGTTCAATGGTCCCGGCACCGTCTGGGTGGACAACCTCCTGCTCTACGAAGACGCCGACGGCAATCCCGCGACCTATCCGCCGTTCGCGTTGCGGCCCGCCGCGGCGCAGGCGCTGGCGGATTATCATCCCGGCCCGATCCGCATGAACACCGGCGTGAGCACGAGCCGCTGGGGCGTGAGCATGGATGATTTCCTTACCGAGGAGCCGCAGATCGCGCCGCAATGGGGTGGTGACGGCGGCCGTGTCCGGCCGGACGATCCTTACAAGCTGCCGATGGTGCTGCGCATGACGCGCGACGTCGGCGGCGAGCCGTGGATCATCGTCGGCACGTTCATGGACGAGCAGGAATGGCTGCACCTGATGGAATATCTCGCCGCGCCCTACGTTCCGGGGACCGACACGCCCGCGACGAAACCTTACGCCTATCTGCGCTACTCGCAGGGCCAGCAGACGCCGTGGACCGATGTCTTCCCGCGCCTGTTCATCGAGTTCGGCAACGAGCAGTGGAACCCGATGTTTGAAAACACCTTCGCCAGCGGCAACACATGTGGCCAGTTCAGCGAATACTTCTTCAACGTCGCCAAAACCAGCCCGTGGTATGCGACCGTCGCCAGCAAACTCAACCTCATCGTTAACGGCTGGCATATTTCCACGAACCAGACCAACGGCTACGGTCACGCCGCGTCGCTTGCGTCGCCCGGATCGCAGCTCAACGACATCGCCAACTACATCGGCGGTTGGGAGGCGGGTATCGCTGTCGGTGGCAACAGCGTCAATGACGCGGGCTACCAGGGCTACATGATGTATCTGCCGACCTACATCCGCGCCTTCGTGGACCAACACGCCGTCTCGCGCGCCGCCAACGCCGCCGCCGGCCATCCCTACAAGATCGCCGTCTATGAAGGCGGTCCCGGCTACGCCAACCCCTCGCCCGGCCAGCCCTACGAGCCGGTCTCCGAGGTCTATGGCAAGTCGCTCGCCGCGGGCGTCTCCACACTCGACACCTATCTCTACAACTCGCTCAAGCAGATTGACCCACAGTGCTACTTTACCTTCGGCGGCGCCTACAACTGGGCGTCGCATTCGCTCGTTGCCAACGGCTACTACCCGCACACGAGTTGGCTCGCGCTCCAGATGCGCAACCGTTACGCGAGCGGTGCGATGGTGGCCACCGCGATCAACAGCGCGCCCACGCTGGATGTGGACGCGTGGACCAACCGCACCGGCGCTGTCGTCGTCTCCGCGATGCCGAACGTCCCGCTCGTGCAGCCTTACGCGTTTCGCAGCGACTCGAACTATTCCGTCTTCGTCCTCTCGCGTCGCATCAACGGCGATACGCCCGTCACGCTGCGGCTGCCGTTCAACGCCGTCACCAACGCCACGCTCTACACGCTCACCGGCGACCCGCGCATCGGCAACAGTTCCAACTACAACATCAACATCACCACGCAGGCCGTGACCAGCTTCTCGCAGAACTACTCATTCACGATACCGCCCGGCTCGGCTTACCTCTTCACCTTCGCTGGCGCGACCACCGTCAGCGCGCCCACGCAGCCCACCGTGAGCATCAGCCGCGCGCCCGGCCAAACCGGCTCGACGACCACGCCCGCCGCGCAATTCATCGTCAACTTCAGTGAGCCGGTCGCTGGTTTCACCGCGGGCGACGTCGTCATCGGCGGCACCGCCGGCGCAACCACCGCCACCGTTACCGACACTGGCACGACGGCCGGCATGACGTTCACCGTCACCGTCACTGGTATGACCAGCAGCGGCAGCGTCACCATCCAGCTTGCCGCGGGCGCGGTGAATAGCGTTGCGACCGGTCTCGCCAGCCTCGCCTCCAGCGCCACCGACAGCGGCGTCACCTATTCGATTCCGCCGCCGATGAACCAGGTGTTCGTTTACGACGACTTCAACATCGCCACCAACGCCACGCCCGTGCCGCCGTTCCTCAACGGCGTCGTCACCGGCACCAACTGGACCGGCGCGTGGGTCGTGCAGGGGTTCAACGGCGGCACCAACTACACCGACGGTTTCAAAGTCATCGCGACCAACGCCCTCGCTTACAGCACGCTGCGCACGGCCGGCAACTACGCCGGAGGCGGCGGCACCAACTACGCCACCGCAGGACGTTTTCTCGACTTGGGCGCGTTCTCGTCGTGGGCGTTCAGCAAGAACGGCACCAACGTCATCGGCCTCACCGGCACCGAACTGTGGATGAGCGCGTTGATGCGCAAGAACAGCCTCGACGACAACATGGCCGCCGTCATCCTCCACAACGGCACCGCCGCCTACAACGCCATCGGCAACAGCCGGCTCGGTGTTGGCTATTACGGCACGATGTCCAACAACGCCGGCGAGCGTTACTGGTCGCTCGCGGTGCGTAACGCCGCCGATAGCAGCATCGAGGTCATCCGTTCCGACGTGCCCATCGTCGCCGGCCAGACCGTGCTGCTCGTGTTGCGGATGCGCTTTGGCACTACCGACACCTTCGACCTTTTTGTCAACCCGTCCAGCCTCGGTGGCGACGCCCCCGCCTCGCCCAATGCGACGAAGACCACCACCGGTGCTGCCGACATCTTCTTCCGCGCGCTCGCATTCTCCGGCAACAACGCCCTCAACAGCATGGCGCTCGATGAGATCCGTTTCGGCGACACCTACGCTGCCGTCACGCCGCCCAACGCCGCCGGCACGGTGCAATTCAGCGCATCTGGCTTCACCATCAACGAAGATGGCGGCAGCGCCACCATCTACGTCACCCGCACCGGCGGCGTCACCGGCGCAGCCACCGTGGACTACGCCACGAGCAACGGCACCGCGACCGCCGGCACCGACTACACCGCCACCACCGGCACGCTTACATGGGCCGATGGCGACGGCAGCACCAAGAGCTTCGCCGTGCCGATCCTAAACGGCGGTGCTTACGAGGCCGACGAAACGATCAACCTCGCGCTCAGCAACGCCACCAGCGCATCGGTTGGCAATCCCAGCACTGCGACGCTCACCATCTCCAGCGTCATCACTGCCACGCCGACGAGCGTGGCCTTGCTGGCGGCCAGCGACACGGGTGCGAGCAACAGCGACCGTCTCACCAACCTCGACAACAGCGCGCCGGGCAAGGCGCTCACGTTCCGTGTCTCCGGCACCGTCAACAGCGCGACCGTTACGCTCTACGACGGCGCGACTGCCATCGGCTCCGCCAGCACCGCAGGCACGCAAACCGATGTCACCACCGACGGCGTGACGACCCTCGTCAACGGCCTTCACTCCATCACCGCTATGCAAACCGCGTCCGGCAAACTGGCCTCCGCCGCGTCGCCCGCCGTTTCCGTCACGATAGACACGGTGTCGCTGGTATTGCTGTCTGCTGTCTCACGCAAGACCCACGGCGCGACAAATACGTTCGAACTGAACCTATCGCTCAATCCTGCTAGCCCCACAGTGGAGCCGCGCTCCGGCGGGCCGACGCAGCTTTTCTTCACCTTCAACAAAGCCATCACTGCCGCCGACGGGGTGTTCAGCGCCAACGAGTTCACTCTCACCAACGCCACCTACAGCGGTTTCTCCATCACCACAAGCAACCTGACGCTGAACCTGAGCAGCATTCCTGACCAATCGAAAGTCACGGTGGCGCTCAATGGTATCAGCGATCTGGCCGGTAACGGGCTGACCGGTGCCAGCGCCGTCCGCATCCGCTCCCTTTATGGCGACATCAACCAGAGCGGCACGGTCAACGCCGTGGATTTGCAACTGCTCAAGAACAATCTGTTGCAGTCACTCTCGGCGGCGAACTTCCTCTGCGACATCAACCTCAGCAGCACGATCAACGCGGTAGACCTGCAACAGGTAAAGAACAACCTGCTGCACACGGTGTCGGCGACGGGGCTGGTTATTTCCGGTCTGTCCATGACGCCGGCCCCGCCAGCGGCGGCGTTGGGCGAGGCGTTGGGTGCGCCGTCGCTGACGTGGAGCACAGACGGTGACAACGTGTGGACACCGGCGATTGCGCCGGACGGCAGTTCGGCGGCGTGGAGTGGCAGCATCGGCAATCTAAATGTGTCGTGGGTGGAGACGATCGTGAGCGGGCCAGGCACGATCAGCTTCGACTGGAAAGTGTCCTCGGAGTTGAACAGCGATTATCTGATGTTCTCCGTGGACGGCGCGGACCAGTCGGGAATCTCTGGTGAAGTGAATTGGCAACAACTCTCGTTCACCATTCCATCCGGCGCGCATCGGCTGACGTGGACGTATGCGAAGAACCGTGCTGTTGCTGCCGGCCTCGACACGGGCTGGTTGCGGCGGATTCTCTACCAGTCCAGCCCTTAGAATATAAGAATCGCCTGATGTATTAACCTGAAAACAGCCACCAAAACCCGGTTCCATTAAGAACCATGATCCGGTTTCGACGGCACGCTAGACCCATGAGAATAAAACCAGCAAAATGGATGGCATCTGTAGCGATATTGACCGTCGCGACGATCGCGCAAGCTGCGCCGTGGCTCGGACTGGTTAAAACCGGCACGACAACGGAAAACTCGGACACCATCACTCTTGGCACATCGAGCTACAATTTGGATGTCCGATTCGACTCGGGAGGTAACCCAGTAGGCACGCTTCAATACTACTTCTACACCAGTCCGACCGACGCGGTGATTTTCGGTGCAACGCCGTTGACTGCGTTAAACAGTCCTTTCACGACTGGTGACGCTGCATTTAAGCCTAGTGCCGGAGCCACGCTCAACAGCACGGGTGGCTGGACCATCTGGTCGCCTTCGGGCGATGATCCGGCGTTCGTCAGCAACATCGCCACTTACCAGATAAATACCAGTCCCTTGGCAGCGGGCACTTATGTGTTCTCCTTTGGTCACACACCCGGCACCGACGACGAATATTTGGGGTGGTCTGGATCGGGCGGTGGCAATCTGTATGTGAACGACTTTGCCGCTCCCGGATCGTTCACGCTCAACGTGACAGCAGTGCCGGAGCCGGGCACGTGGACGTTGATGGCTTGCGGCGGCTTGGTGGCGACGAGGCGGACCCGCTGCCGGCGCAACGCGCTTTGAACGGAAACAGCCTCTCACTCGCGCCGCGGCAGATAGGTGTCGCAACTCTCTCGCACCACCAATCGCGGCGTCAGCATCAGACTCCGGGCGGGGTCGCCAGTTCGGCTACTGCAAGTTTTGCGCGCCCGCGTCAAACGGCCATTTACAAGCTGACACTGTGCGGCTACAAGCAAAGGCTCACAAAGGAGTGTGAGCTATGAAACTGGCATTGATCGGTGTGATGACGGCGAGGAATTCTCACTCATGAAATACCGCATCTTCTTCTGGTCCATCACGTCGGCCCTCGCCGGGTTTCTCTTCGGCTTCGACACGGTTGTCATCTCCGGCGCGGAGCAGATCATTCAGTCGCTCTGGGGCTTGAGCGCGGGCATGCACGGGTTGGCGATGGGTTCCGCGCTTTACGGCACGGTGCTCGGCTCGCTGCTCGGCGGCTGGCCGACGGACCGGTTTGGCCGCAAGCCCACGCTCTTGTTCATTGGTGTTCTCTACGTCCTGTCGGCGGTCGGTTGCGCTTTTGCCAATGGGGTGGGCATGTTCATCGCCGCCCGCTTCATCGGTGGGCTGGGCATTGGCATCTCGACGGTGGCGGCGCCGCTTTACATCTCCGAAATCGCCCCGCCTGCCTATCGCGGGCGGCTGGCCGGCATGTTCCAGTTCAACATCGTCTTCGGCATCGTCGTCTCATTCGCGTCGAATGCGATCATTGCCCGGATCGGCGGAGAAGACGCCTGGCGCTGGATGCTCGGCATCGCGGCCGTGCCTTCCGTCATCTACGCCGTGATGTGCTTGGGCCTGCCCGAAAGCCCGCGCTGGCTGATCGGCCGCAAGGGCGACCGCGCGGCAGGCATCAAGGTGTTGAAGCTGATCGAGCCGGATTTCCCGCAGGAGCGGCTCGAAGCCCACGCGGATGAGATCATAGCGGCGGCTCGCTCCGAGAAAACCGCGGCGTCCGGGTTCTGGTCGTGGCGCTTGCGCGTCCCAATCTTTCTCGCGATCTTGGTCGCCTTCTTCAACCAGCTTTCCGGCATCAACGCGGTGCTCTACTTCGCGCCGCGCATTTTTGAGATGACCGGCCTGGGCAAGGAAGCCGCCCTGCTGCAATCGGTCGGCATCGGCGTCACCAACCTGATCTTCACCTTCGTGGGCCTCTGGCTCATTGACCGGCTGGGCCGGCGCACGCTGCTTTACATCGGCTCGTTCGGCTACATCATTTCGCTGGGGCTTACGGCTTGGGCGTTCTTCACACAGCATTATGCCATTGTGCCGGCTTGCATTTTCGCGTTCATCGCGGCGCATGCCATCGGTCAGGGAACGGTGATCTGGGTGCTCATTTCCGAGATTTTCCCGAATCGGCATCGCGCCGAGGGCCAGGCGTTGGGCAGCTTCACCCACTGGATCTTTGCGGCGTTGCTGACCACGTTCTTTCCGAAGATGGTCACCGCGTTTGCGCCGGGCTACGTCTTTCTGTTCTTCTGCGGCATGATGGTGCTGCAGCTCGTGTGGGTGAAGCTCATGGTGCCGGAAACCAAGGGCATTTCACTTGAGGACATGCAACATAAGCTGGGCATTGAATGAACTCCAAAGTCCTTGCCGTTGGCGAAATCCTCTGGGATCTGCTGCCGTCCGGCAAACAGCTCGGCGGCGCGCCCGCCAACTTTGCCTACCACGCCCACGCCCTCGGCGCGGAGGTTCGCGTTGTCTCGCGCGTCGGCAACGACCCGCTGGGCCGCGAGATTCTCGCCCGCCTCCGGGCACTTGGCCTGCCGACCGACGGCGTCGGCGTGGACGCGGATGCGCCGACCGGCACGGTGTCGGTGGAACTCGCCGCCGACGGCCAGCCGCGGTTCACCATCCACGAGAACGTCGCGTGGGACCGGCTCGTTGCCGACGAAGCGTCGCTGGCGTTTGCAGCGCAAGCCGACGCAGTTTGCTTCGGCAGCCTCGGCCAACGCAGTGAAGCGTCGCGAAGCAGCATCCGCAAACTCGTCGTTGCCACGCCACCAACGGCCCTGCGCGTGTTCGACATCAACCTGCGCCAGCATTTCCACTCACGCGATATCGTGGAAGATTCGTTGCGGCTGGCGAACGTGCTCAAGCTCAACGATACCGAACTGCCCGTGTTGGCGGCGATGTTCGGTTTGAGCGGTGGTATCCGTGAGCAACTGGCGGCATTGGCAGAGCGGTTTGGTTTGCACACAGTGGCGTTGACTCGCGGCGCGCACGGCAGCGTGCTCCACGTAGCCGCGTCACTCCGTGACGCGGGTCAAGATGATGGCCGGTCACGGAGTGACCGGGCTACTTTCGCTTGGTCGGAACATCCTGGTCTGACCGTGAAGGTGGTGGACAGCGTGGGTGCCGGCGACGCTTTCGCCGCAGCGGTTGCGCTCGGCTTGCTCGCCGGTCACCGGCTCGACGACATCAACCGCCGCGCCAACGAGGTGGCCGCTTACGTTTGCTCTCAATCGGGCGCGACGCCGGTGTTGCCTGCGTCTTTCAAAGAGGGGCAGTAATTCCCAATTTGGCGTGTGAAACCGCACTGAGCTTCGCGTGGAATTGTGCGTCCCGGTTAGCCGGTTCTGTGGCGCGGCGATACGAGGGAGATGCGTCAATTCCCCGCTTGAAACCAGCCGTCGAAGCCTCGACACTGCGCACGTTATGAGCGCCGTCAGTTACGAGCAGCTCCGGGGAAAATTGGCCCCGTGCGTTTTGCACGAGCCGGCCGACGGCTACGCGCCGGTGCCGGTCACCGAACGACTCGCGCAGGCCATCTGGTTCGACCAGCGGCTCAAGCGCGACGGCCTGCAAACCACCGACGGCCGCCGCGTCCGCGTAGTGTCGCCGGGCTGGTGGAACCTCGAAGCCGGACCGGATTTCCGCCGCGCTGTCGTCGCGTTCGACGACGCCAAGCCGCAGCTTGGCGATGTCGAGGTGCATCTGCACAGCGCGGACTGGCATCAGCACGGCCACACGCGCGACCGCCATTACGACAACGTCATCCTCCACGCCGCGCTCTGGCGGCGTGGCGAACAGCCGGCGACGACCGCTACCGGCCGCGCGCTGCCGCAACTCGTCATGGCCGACCATCTCGACGCGCCGTTGGATCAACTCTACGATTCGATTGACCCGGAGAATTATCCATACGATCTCGACAGCCACGTTGGCGCGTGTGAGGCGCCGTTGAAGTCGGCACCGCCGGAAACGATTGCCGCGCTGCTCGAAGACGCCGGCCTCGCACGGCTGCGGACGAAGGCGCGGCGGCTGACGCGGTGGATTCAACGCACCGGCATTGAACAAGCGCTTTACGCGGCGGTAATGGAGGCGCTCGGTTTCAAACACAACAAGGAACCGATGCGCCGGCTCGCCGAGCGGCTGCCGGTGGCGCGGTTGCGCGAGTTGCCGGCGACGCAAGTGCAGGCACTGCTTCTCGGCGTCGCCGGTTTCCTGCCGGACCGCACGGTGGCCGGCCGCGACGAAGCGACGCGCCGCTACGTGAAGCGGCTCTGGGACGTGTGGTGGAAGGCTCGCGATGAGTTTGCCGGCCGATCACTGGTGCGTGACGAGTGGCGGCTGGCGGGACTGCGGCCGGCAAATTTCCCGTGGAGGCGGCTGGCGGCGGTGGCGCAACTGCTGGCGGCGCATTGGGAACTCTGGCCGAAAATCGCCGACACTCTCGCCTCGCAACCGGAATCGAAGCGCGCGGCGCGGCTGGCGGCGCTGCTCACCAATTTGGAGGACCCCTATTGGTCGCGACGGTTCAGCTTCGCATCGAAGCCGCAACCGGAACCGGAATTGCTCATTGGAGCGGCCCGCGCCCGCGACATCGTCGTGAACGTGGTGCTGCCGGTTGCCATCGCGCAAGGAAAGCTGCTGGAACAACCCGCGCTCGTCGAAGCGGCGGAGGCACTCTTTGTCGATCATCCATCATTGGAGTCCAACGCGCTGGTGCGATTCACTGAGCACCGCCTGTTCGGCCAGCGTGTGCCGCCGCGCCTCCTCCGCACCGCCGCGCGACAGCAGGGTTTGCTCCAAGTTTTCCACGATTTCTGTCTGAACGACCGAACTGCCTGCCGGCGCTGTCGGTTCCCGGACTTGGCGCTGCAATTCGCGGCGAAGCAAACGGCGTGCTGATGCCGCTGCGCGCCGTCAAGTCTTCGGCGCAGCCGCCCTATTATGCGATTGTCGTCACCGCCGCCAGTTGCTAAACACGCGGCGCAATGAAACGCCCCCGCAAAGACACCGGTGTCGAACGCACGCTGCGCGCGTGGCGGCCGACAATGCCGAGCGAGTTGGCCTCGCTGGTCACCGACTCGGCCCAGCCTGCGCGCCAGCTCGTGACGGCTGCGCTCAGCCAGTTGAAGATCGGCGAGCAACTCAACGAGGTAGAAGTATTAGCGGCGTGGTCGGAGATCGTCGGCCCGGTGCTGGCAAAACACTCCATCCCCGGCGCGCTGCGCAACGGCTTGCTCACCGTCGGCATAACAAACCCCGCCATCCAGCAGGAACTGCGCGGGCTTTTGAAGCGCGACATCCTCGCGCGGTTGCAGAAGCGGTTCGGCGTCCGCCGCGTGCGTGACATCAACTTTCGCGTGATCGGTTGAGTCCGCCGGGTTTGCGGCCGCGGCCGCTTTTGCATTGCCTTGGCTCAGCGCGCGCCCTACTTTGCCTGCCTTGTAAGACTCGGGATGAAAACGACGAAGGTGAATCCAACTCCACTTCAATCGCGTGGCGCGGGCGTGCTGCTGCATCCGACTTCGCTGCCCGGCCCCTATGGCATCGGCGACCTCGGCCCGGCCGCGCGCGCGTGGGTGGACGCGCTCGTGCAAGCCAAGCAACAGTGGTGGCAAATGCTACCGCTGTCGCCAACCGGTTACGCCGACTCGCCTTACCAGTGCCTCTCCACGTTCGCCGGCAATCCAAATCTTATCAGCCCGGACGAACTGGTGAAGGATGGCCTGTTGCGCCGCCGCGATGTTGCGGGCCGGTCGTTCGATGCGCGGCGCGTGGATTTCGGCGCGGTGATTCCGTTCAAGACCGGACTGCTGGCGAAAGCGTGGGAACATTTCAAGCGCGGCGCTACGCGACGGTTGAAGCGGGAGTTTGAGAGGTTCTGTGGGGAGGAGAGAAGTTGGCTGAAGGATTTCGCGATCTTCATGGCGCTGAAGGACACACATGGTGGCGCGCGCTGGTTTGAGTGGAAGCCGGAGTTGATGGAACGCAAGCCGGCGGCGCTGGCGCGGGCCAGGGAATCGCTGAGAGACGCCATCCGCCAGCATGAGTTCCGCCAGTTTCTGTTCTTCCGGCAGTGGCGCGCGCTGAAGGCTTACGCCAACGCTCGCGGCGTGAAACTCATCGGCGACATCCCGATCTTTGTCTCCGGCGATTCCGCTGACGTGTGGAGCCGGCCGGCGGAGTTTCTGCTCGACGAGCGGCGGCGGCCGAAGGTGGTCGCGGGCGTGCCGCCGGACTACTTCAGTAAGACCGGCCAGCTCTGGGGCAATCCGCACTACGATTGGAAGGCGATGAAGCGGACCGGCTACCGGTGGTGGATCGCGCGGGTGCGCGCGACGCTCCGGATGGTGGACGTGGTGCGCGTGGATCATTTCCGCGGCTTCGAGGCGGCGTGGCAGGTGCCCGGCGGCGACGCCACGGCGCAACGTGGTCGTTGGGTGAAGGGACCGGGCGCGGAGTTGTTTGACAAGCTGCGCGCGGCGCTCGGTCCGCTGCCGATCATCGCCGAAGACCTCGGCTTCATCACGCCGGCGGTGGATGCGCTGCGCATGCGCTACAATTTCCCCGGCATGAGGATTCTCCAATTCGCGTTCGGCGGCGCGGTTGAGCACCGCTTCCTGCCGCACAACTACGAGCGCAACACGATCATCTATACCGGCACGCACGACAACGACACCACGCGCGGTTGGTTCGCCACAGCGTCACGAAAAGAGCGCACGCTGGTGCGCCGCTACGTGGGGCACCGCTGCGATGACCGCAATGTGAGCTGGGATCTGATGCGTCTGGCGTGGTCGTCCGTCGCTGATCTCTCCATCGCGCCGTTGCAGGACGTGCTCAACCTCGGCACGGAAGCGCGGATGAATTTCCCCGGCCAATCCTCCGGCTGGTGGCGCTGGCGTTTTACGGCGAGCCAGTTGACTGGCGCGACGCTGAACCGGCTCGGTGAAATGACGGGGGTTTACGGTCGCGCGACGAAACCCAGCCGAGAACGAAACCGAAGGCAATCGTAATTCCGGGGGCCTTTCCGGCGGAATTTCAGCCGGTGTCTCGATCACCCTCTCGACGTTGTGGCGGGCGCAGAAACCACGTCAACGCCAGACCGATACATGAGAGCCATGCGTAGATCTGCAAGTTCTTCCTGAAGCCCGCCACAAATCCCTCACGCGCAGCAGGCATCACCTTCGGGGCGGCGCCCGCCGGTAACTCGGTGGAAAGGAGTTCCGGCGAGTGGGCGCCCACGGCCACGCGCTCGACACACTGGCGTTGTGAGGCGGTCAGTTCCACCGGCTGGCTCGCGAGGAACCTGCCGACGGAGGCATGCGCTTCGGCACGCAGCACCAGACCGGTGGCGGCGGTTCCCAAGGAAGCCCCTACCAGCGCGTTCATGTAGAGAACGCCTGCGGCGAGTCCCGCCCTCGTCTTGGGGGCCGAAGACAACGCAGCCGAAACCGTGCCGGTAAGCGCCGCCGAGAACCCAACGCCTAACACGCCAAGGGAGACGGCCATCTCAACGAGGCTGGCTTGGGTCAGGCTTCTGGACAACAACAGGCATCCCGCGGCAGTGAGCGCCATTCCAACGAGCAAGGGAATCCGCGCGCCAATTTTGTCCATGCACTGTCCGACAACTGGCGCGAGGACCGCCATCGTGGCAGTCAACCAGAGCAGCAGCAGCCCGGCCTTGATGGCGGTGAAGCACAGGACATTCTGAAAATATAGACCGAGCAGGAAGAAGAGTCCGAAGGAGACAATCTGAAAAATCACACGGATGAGATTGGCAGCCACGAAAGCGCTGTCGGCGAACAGGTCCAACTCGATCAGAGGGTTCCGGGTTCGTCTCTCGACGGCGACGAACACGAACAGCAGCGCGGCGCCGCCGAACAGGAGGGCGAGAAACGCCGGCGAGTCCCATCCCCACTTCTGCACTTCGTTGAGCGCGCACAGCATGGCAAACAAGCCCGCCGCAAGCAGCGTTTGCCCAATGTAATCGAGCTTCGGCCGCGCCTCCGGTTTCATTTCAGGAACCCATAGCCGCGCCAGGATTACCGCTGTAATGCCCAATGGCACGTTGATGAAGAAGATCCAGCGCCACCCGAGGTAATGCAGGATCGCACCGCCAAGTGTCGGACCGACCACCTGAGACAGCCCGGCGATGGCGCTGGTGATTCCCATCGCCAGGCTCCGGTGTTTCTCGGGAAAGGCGGTGTGAACAATGACCATCGCGACCGGGAAGCTGGCCATCCCGATGCCTTGCACGATGCGACCGATGACAATCCCCGGCTCGCCGTTCGCCAACCCGGCGGCGATCGAGCCTGCCAGGAACAGCGAGAGACAGACGGTAAATGCAGTGTGCCGCCCCCAAGTATCCGCCAGCCGGCTGCCGATCACCATGAACATGGCGGCCGCCATGCTGTAGCCATTCACGACCCATTGGATGGCCGACAACGAAACGTGCAGGTCGTTCGCGATGTGCGCGAGAGCCAGATTCACCGCCGAGATGTCCAGGTTCACCATGGCGACAGTGATGCCCATCGGGATCATGATCAGCCAGTGCCTCTGGTTCATGCGTTCCCTTTCCTCAACCCAATTCGATCATCACTTCGTTCACGTCGTCTTCCGGCGCGAAGGTCGCTGTGTTGATGCACTGGCCGTCCACGCGAACGTAGCTTGCCGTCTTGGCAAAGACGACGCGCGCGCCTTGCTTGAGCGTCGGCGGAAGCTGTGGCGTGTGCCGGATCAGCGCATACAGAAGCAGCGCCTTGTCCCGATGATTGCCCGTGCCGAACAACAAGACCTCGCCGGGAAGCACCAGCCTGTCCGTGCTGTGGAGGATGGACTCGTTGCCCGGAACCTGCCGGGTCAACTGGATGGCGTCCGCAACCGTCTGCGCCTTCGACGCCAATTCCCGCGCCCGGCGCCCGCGAAGGGCTGCGTGAAGATAGACTTCCGGCCGTCGCACGTGGATGCTCCGGAAAGCATACAGCGCCAGTTCATACTCCGAGCCGGGATGCCGCTCCGCCGCCTCGCGGATCATTCGCTCGGCGTCCTGAGCGTTTTGCGCACCCGCCAGGTCCACAAGCGGGTCGAAGAGCAGCAGGTTCTCTTTGAACACAATCCCCCGGTCTCGTGCATCGCGGACCTGGCTCAACTCGGTCCCAAAGAAACTCTTCAGACAATCCTCAATCCGGTCTAGGCTTTTTCTCGGAATCGTGGATTCGTTCGTCGTGAAGAAATGACAGCCCGACGGCGCGATGATCCGGTCAAACGGCTCGACCCGCTCGTCGAACGCTCCCTGAGCATCCCGGTGCGTCTGGACTTGCTCGGCCCACGTTCGATGGGTATGAAACTCCTTCTTCCCGTTGAACCAGAAATACCCATCCCGGTGCTTGACGAACATCGTGTAGTGAAACGGAGACCCCAGCAAAGCCACATCATCCGGCCCGACGGCGTGTTCGCTGTAGGCCAGTGCGGCGATCATGGCCGCCTCATCCGCGCACGACGAGACTCCCATCGGTCTGTGCTTTTGCGTGTGAACAGCCCGGCTGTGGGCTTCCACGATCTCAAGGATCGTGTAGTGATAATCTGGGAACGTTCCCGATTCGATCAACTGGAACACATCTTCCTTGCCCGTCAGGGTTCCCAACCGCCGCTCCTTCCTCAACCCGCTGACAATGGCGTTCATCGCGTAGTCCACCCTCGCGGCTCCCAGTCGCGCGCGTTCTTCGTTCAGGTCCAGCGTTCCCCAGAGTCGGGACGTTTCCTCCCGCGAGACATGACAGAACTTCCGGTTCACGTAATCATGAATCTCGCCCATCACGGCTTCGCCATGACTGCGGGAAGCCGTGGCCGTGTCGTTCGCAAGCCGCTCGTAAATTCTGCCCCGAAGCTCCCAGAGCGCAGGCGATATGAAGTTGGCGAACGTCAACGCGATCAGTAACTCCGGATTACACGCCACGTCGAACAACGTCGGACGCGCGGCTTGAACGAATCGCTCCAGCGAGGGGTCTTCTTGCATCGAGTATGCCGTTGCAGTGATCGGCGACAGCCTACGGCGGCGGCAAATGGGAGGCAAGTTGGTATTGGCCATCGGCAGACTGCAATTCCGTGAATGGCAACGGGAACGACGTTTGGTTCTTTCAACGCAGTCTATTATGAATTCAATTCCTCCAAAGCTTTGTGTTCTGTCAGGTCCTCAGGCTGGTTGACTGTTTGCTTTGCGTCGCTGGATGAAACGAAGAGGATTGAAAGCTGTGTGGGCCAGTTCAAGTTGGGATTAGAGAAGGTTAGCGGCCTGAGATTCCCAAAGGACTACATGAAAAGATTTCCGATGCATTCCATTGACAAGTGATCTTCATGCGTTCCTGCCATTAAACAAGCCGTTCAAAACCTGTTGAAAAGCTTGGAAAGCAAATAACTACGCCATTGGGCGGAATTGCGACCGCTTGACCGGCTGGCGGGCGTGGTCGAGAGTGAGGGCGTTGAAGGTTTCGCTGACGATACTGCTCGGCTGCGTGGCCGCGTTGCTGGCCTGCGACGCTGAACGCTCCGAGAAGACGGCGAGTCCGGCATCCATGACATCCGACCCACGCAAACCGAACCGGCTCGCAAAGGAGAAGAGTCCCTATCTGCTCCAGCACGCTTACAACCCGGTGGACTGGCACCCTTGGGGAGCGGAGGCGTTTGAGAAGGCGCGGCACGAGAACAAACCGATCTTCCTCAGCATCGGCTATTCGACGTGCCACTGGTGCCACGTGATGGAGCACGAGAGTTTCGAGAGCGCGGAAATCGCCGAGGTGCTCAATCGCTGGTTTGTGCCCATCAAGGTGGACCGCGAGGAGCGGCCGGACGTGGACCAGATTTACATGACGGCGGTGCAGGCGATGGGCGGCCAGGGCGGCTGGCCGCTGAGCGCGTGGCTCACGCCCGACCTGAAGCCGTTCTACGGCGGCACGTATTTTCCGCCGAGAAGCGCGTTCGGCCGGCCGGGCTTCAAGGAAATCCTGACGCGCATTCACGAGGCCTGGGAGCAACAGCGCGAGCAGGTGTTCCAGCAAGGCCAGCAGTTGCACGACGCCATCGCTTCGATGCAAACGGCGGGCGGCGGGCCGGGCGAACTCGGTGACGGGCCGCTGCGCGCCGCTTACGAACAGTTCCGCAGCCAGTATGACGAGGAACACGGCGGTTTCGGCGGCGCCCCGAAGTTTCCGCGGCCGTCGCAGTTCAATTTCCTGTTGCGCTACTGGAAGCGGACCGGCGACGCGAAGGCGCTGGAGATGACGGCGCACACGCTGCGGCAAATGGCGCTCGGCGGAATGTATGACCAACTCGGCGGTGGCTTCGCGCGCTACAGCGTGGACGAGCGATGGCACGTGCCGCACTTCGAGAAAATGCTCTATGACAATGCCCAGCTTGTCGTCAGTTATTGCGAGGCGTGGCAGATCACGCGCGAACCGTTCTTCGCCAACGTGGCCCGCGACGTGTTGCGCTACGTCAGCCGCGACATGACGCATCCCGACGGGGCGTTCTGCTCCGCCGAGGACGCCGACAGCGAAGGGGTAGAGGGCAAGTTCTATGCATGGACGACGCAGGAACTGCGCGACGCGCTCGGCGCGGAGGACGCGAAGTTCGTCGGCGAATACTTCGGCTGCGAGGAAGCCGGCAACTGGAACGATCCGACCGGCCACGGTCCGAAGAACGCCAACGTCTTGTTCGTGGCGCGAACGTCCGAGCAGATGGCAAAGCTCTTTGGCGGCACGCTGGAACAGGCCCGCGTGCGAATTGAAGCGGCGAAGAAAAAACTGCTCGAGACAAGGACGAAGCGCGTCCGGCCGCATCTCGACGACAAGATTCTCACTTCGTGGAACGGCGAGATGATCGGCGCGTTTGCCCGCGCCGCGCAGGCGCTCGACGAGCCGCAGTATCTCACGGCAGCCACGCGCGCGGCGGAGTTCATCCTCGCAAAGCTTTACGATCCGCAAGCGAAGACGCTGCTGCGCCGCTGGCGCGATGGCGAGGTGAAGGTGGAAGGTTTCCTCGACGACTACGCCTTCTTTGTCGCTGGGCTACTGGAACTCTACGAAGCATCGTTCGACCCGCAGTGGCTCGACCGCGCCGTGGAATTGACTGACACGATGATCGCGCGGTTTCACGACGAGGCGGGCGGCGGCTTCTGGTTCGCGCCGCCGGGCCAGACCGACATCATCGCGCGAATGAAGGACGACTACGACGGCGCACAGCCAAGCGGCAACTCCATCGCCATTGCCAATCTCCAGAAGCTCTCTCAACTCACGGACAATCCGCGCTACGCCGCCATCGCCGACGAGTCGCTCCGGCGGTTGCTGCCACGATTCCGCCAGGCGCCGGCAGCGGTGCCGCAATGGCTCTGTGCGCTCGACGCTGCGCTGGCGAAGCACTGGCAGATCGTCATCGCCGGCGCACCCGACGCCGCCGACACGAAGGCGATGCTGCGAGCGGTGCGCGAGCGTTACCTGCCGAACACGATTCTGCTGCTGGCTGACGGCGACCCGCGCCAAGCGGCGATGGCAAAGCGGTTGAAGTTTCTCGCCAACATCAAGCCGCTCGACGGCAAAGCCACCGCCTACGTCTGTGAGAATTACGCCTGCCGCGCGCCGACGAACGACCTCGCGACGCTCCAGAAGATGCTCGACGAGCCGCCCGCAAAATAACGCCGGATTGTGTGTGCGCGTGTTTCAGTTTACACTGCGCGCATTGAAGTCAGCCGGAGGACGATGAGATTGGCACCGCTATGAAACCCGACTACGACCTTTTCATTGACGGGCGCTGGGTGAAGCCCGGCGCGAGATTCGAGGTGCGCGTGCCCTACGACGGCGCAGTCTTCGGCACCGCGCCGAAAGCGAGCCGCGCGGAGATTGAACAGGCCATCGCCGCTGCGAAAAAGGCCGCGCCTGCCGCCGCGCGACTACCGAGTCACAAGCGCTACGAAGTCCTGATGAAAGCCGCGACACTGATGCAGCAGCGGACGGAGGATTTCGCGCGCGCCATCGCCAGCGAGAGCGGCAAGCCGATTCGCGAGGCGCGTGGTGAGGTTGGGCGCAGCGTGCAGACGCTGATCTTCTCGGCGGAGGAGGCAAAGCGCAACGTCGGCGAGATGGTGCCGGTGGACGCGCATCCCGGCGGCACGGACCGGCTCGGTTTCACGTTGCGGATGCCGCGTGGCGTCATCGCGGCCATCACGCCGTTCAACTTCCCGCTCAACCTCGTCTGCCACAAAGTCGGCCCGGCGCTTGCCGGCGGCAACACGGTGGTTCACAAACCCGCCAGCACGACGCCGATCTGCGGCTACATGCTTGCCGAACTGTTCGCCGAGGCCGGCCTGCCTGCCGGTTTTCTGAACACGGTTTCTGGTGGCGGCGGCGAGGTGGGCGATTTCCTGGTGGCGCATCTGGATGTAGCAATGGTGACATTCACCGGCAGCGCGGAGGTCGGCAAACACATCCGCGCCGTCGCCGGCATGAAGCCGGTCACGCTCGAACTCGGCGCGAACTGCGCCGCCATCGTGGACAGCGACGCTGACATGGAACTGGCGCTCGGCCGCTGCGCCATTGGCAGCTTTGCGCACTCCGGGCAGGTGTGCATTCATCTCCAACGCATCTACGTCGCCGGGAAGATTGCCGGTGATTTCACCGACGCGCTGCGGTCGCGCGTGGCGGCGTTGCGCATTGGTCATCCGCTGGAGGAGGCGAGCGATGTCACGTCGTTGATTGACGAGCCGAACGCCGCGCGCGTCACCGATTGGATCGCCGAGGCCGAGCGAGGCGGCGCGCGCAAGCTCATCGGTGGCGCGCGCACCGGCCGCGCGACGGTAACGCCCGCGATTCTCTCCGGCACGCAGCCCGGCATGAAGGCGGTGGCCGACGAAATCTTCGGCCCGGTCGTGTGCGTGGAGGCGTTCGATTCCATCGAGCACGCTGTCGAGATGGTGAACCGCAGCCGCTACGGATTGCAGGCGGGCGTTTTCACGCGCGACATCAGTCGCGCGCTCTGGGCGGCGCAGCAGATCGAATGCGGCGGTGTGATGATCAACGACGTGCCGACGTTCCGCGTGGATCAGATGCCCTATGGCGGCGTCAAGGACAGCGGCGTCGGCCGCGAGGGGCCGCGCTACGCGCTGCAGGAGATGACGGAGACCAAGACTGTCGTCATCAACCTCACCGGGGCGCCGAAGTAAACATACTCCCGCAACTCCAAGCGGTAGTGGCCCTTGCATTTGGTTTGGATGACTTATAAAAAACATGTTTGACATATCAAACATATTTCGCATAATCCAAACCCATGACGGAAACGTGGAAAGAATTCGAAGCCAACGAAGTCACGCATAGCGTGGCTCACCATCTGGTCGCGATCTACGAAGTCGGCCGCGAGTATGGCGGCTGGGCGCGCGTCTCTGACATTGCCCGCTGGCTCGGTATCACCCGTGGCAGCGTCTCGATCAACCTGCGCAACATCAAGGCGCGCGGCTTGGTTGCCGAGGACGACCGACGTCAGGTCAAGCTCTCGGAGCAGGGGCTGAAGATCGCCCAAGCGATCATGGCCAAGAAGGCGGCGGTGAAAACGTTTCTGCGCGACGTGATCAACGTGCCTGAGGAGCAAGCGGAGATAGATAGCTGCAAAGTCGAACATTTGATCAGCCACTCCACGGGCGAGAATCTTCTCCGCTTCATCAAGTTTCTGACTTCGGACGACCCGGCGGCCCGTCAGGCGCTCAGCCAGTTTCGGAAGTCCGAGGAAAATTGAGCGAGTGATTTCACCATGAAACTAATCAAGCATGCGGAAATTGTGGATGAGTTGAACCGGTTGATGGCCGAGGAGATGGAGGCGTTCCTGCGCTACTTCCAGCTTCGTTACCGGCTGCGCGGGACGGAGCGGCTGGCGGCGGGCACGTTTTTCGAGACGGCCATGCAGGAGACGCTCGAACACGCCGAGGCCATCGCGCGGCACATCCGCATCCTCGGCGAGACGCCGCATGTCAACGTCAACGTCGAAGCCGGCGGCGGACCACTCGCGCTGAAAGATGCGCTGAACGAGGCGCTGGTTTTCGAGCAGCAGGCCCTCGAAGCCTACCGCGACATGCTGCCCCGCGTGGTGGGCGACCCGGGGCTGGAAGATTTCATCCGCAAACAAATCGCAACCGAGACCGAGCACGTCCAGGAGATCACGATGCTGCTGGAATGAAACCCCGTTGACCGGGACGAAGGATTTTGAGGACTGCGGACAGGATTGGCACCCAAAGCCGCAGCCCTCATTGAGCAACAAACCCTCTCAGGCGAGTTGTCACTTGGGAGGATAGAGCAAGTCGGGCGGGGTCTGCAATCCGCAAAAACGGCGCGCTACCCCTTTGCCCGGCGGCGGGACTGTGCCGGTCCCACAATGGCGAGGAAACAGAAGATGAAGAAGCAGGTTGGAAGCAGGGCCGCGTTGCACGCGCTGGCGCTGATGTTGGCTGGAATGATGGCAGGCGGAACCGTGTCGGCCACGGAACGCATCTTTGGCTACACCTACGAGCCGGAGACGCTGCCCAAAGGCGCGTGGGAGTTCGAACAATGGGTCACATGGCGCGGCGGCCGCAACAGCGCCGTCGGGCAGGACGATTACTCGCGCTGGCAGTTCCGCGAGGAGATCGAATACGGCGTCACCGACAACTATCAACTCGCGCTCTACTTCAACAGCCAGCACGAGTCGTTTCGCGACCCCGGCACCGGCGACCGCACATCGGGTGCCCTCTGGACCGGCGTGTCCATTGAGAACAAATACATGCTTCTCAACCCCGCCGACCACGCTGTCGGCATCGCGCTCTACTTGGAGCCAACCATCTCGGACCGGGAGTTTGAACTGGAACAGAAGATAATCATCGGTCAGCGACACGGCGATTGGAAGTGGGCGGTGAACTTCGTCCACGAGACGGAGTGGTCGTTGTTGCAGAACGAGACCAAGGGTGTGTTTGAGTTCGTCGCGGGCCTTTCGCGCGCCGTCGGCAAACGGTGGCATATTGGCTTCGAGGCGCGCGACCACAACGAGATTTCCGAATACAAAAAATGGGACAACACGGCTGTCTTCCTCGGCCCGGTTGTCAGTTACCACACCGAGCGTTGGTGGACCATGCTCAGCGTGCTGCCGCAGATTTACGGCAAGAACTTCCAGACAGACAGGGACAGGGAGCCGGACTTCGATCTCGCCAGGCATGAGAAAATCAATATTCGTCTCCTCTTCGGTATCTCATTCTAATGCGCCGCGCGCTCCACATCATCATCATCGCCGCCGCGCTCGCGTCATGCGGCGCGGGCGCGGCGGAACCGTCCGCAGCAGAACTGGCCGCCGGCGCGAAACTCAACCGGGCCAAGTGCGCCAAATGCCACAAGCTCTACGATCCTGCCGCTTACGATGAATCGGCGTGGAACGGCTGGATGACGAAGATGAGACAAAAAGCCCGGCTCACGGACAGCGATTACGCCGCCCTGAGGGCCTACCTCGATTCGCAGCGTCCTGCGGCAGCAAAAGGAGCCACGAAATGAAACGATCACCCAGCAAGACCCGCCGCGCGCCGACCGGATGACGGCGCATTCGGCGCTGGCCTGCGACGCGGTATTCGCGGCAGTTTTTTCTGGACGATCCGGACAACAACCGTCACCTTGATCTCAAAGGACACGAGCGGATCAACGTGCGTCTGATTGTTGGAGTCGGGTTCTGATGAAACTAGCGTATGTCATTGTTGCCATCGCACTGGCCACCACGGCTGGATTGACGCCGAAAGAAACAGCGGCGGGCAGGAAACTTTATGTTGAGAAATGCTGCCGGTGTCACAAGTCCTACAAGATCGAAAAATATCCCGAACCCGCGTGGAACATGTGGCGGAACCAGATGATTGTGAAGACGAGGCTGACACCGGCCCAAGCCGACCTGCTCACCCGCTACCTCCAGTCGCTGCGCGCCAGCCACGCTGAAAACGGCGGCGGCAGCGCGGTGCAGCCCTGACCCTCCAACGTCGCTGCATTTCCTCGTTGCCGACGCGCCACGGTTCTGCCAAACCAGCCGCGTGTATTTCGCCCAACTTTCAGCCGCCACGCGCAACAAACGGTTGAGGCTTATGCCATGACCGAACTGGACGTCGAAACTCTGCGCCGGTGCCGTCGCGTCGATCCCGCGGCGTTGGGGATGCTTTACGACTGCTATCGCCGGCCAGTCTATTACCTTGCGCGGCGCATGGTCGGCGAAGCGGAGGCGGAGGATGTCTGCCAGGAGACGTTCATCGCCGTCTTCCGCGCGGTGGCGAAGTTCGAGGGGAAATCAAAGCTGTCCACATGGGTGCTTGCCGTCGCCACACGCGTCTGTCTGATGCATCTCCGCAAGCGGCGGCGTCTGGACACAGCCGCCGAACCCGCCGACGCGTCCGAGGCGGAGCCGATGACACTGCTGTCGCCGAGCCACGAGCTGCTCAACAAGGAGTTCCTCAAGCGGCTTGCCGACGCGATGGATCGGCTGCCGGAGAACCAGCGGATGGCCGTGTCGCTGCGCAGCTTTGAGGAGATGTCCTACGAGGAAATCGCGCGGGCAATGAACTGCCGACTTGAACAGGTGCGCGCCACACTGTTCCGCGCGCGCTGCCGGTTGTTGAAGTTTATGGAGGGCTACTGACATGAGCACGCGAGCATCCGAACACCACGCCCCGCAGGAATGGTCGGCCTATCTCGATGGCGAACTGCCCGCCGCGCGCCGAAACGCGATGCGCGAGCATCTGCGCGAATGCCCATCCTGCGCCGCCATCCTGCGGAGCTTCGAGGCGGTGCAACACGGCGCGGAGCAACTCGCGCAACAGCCGACGCCCGCGCAGCCGCAACTGCGCACGCGGCTTGTGGCGGTGGGTGCGGCGATGATCGCGCAGAGCCGGTCGCGACAGCGATGGCTGCTGTGGCTGGGCGCGTTCCTTGCTATCGCCATTCTCGCCGGCTTGGCGGCGGCGTGGTGGCGCGCAGCGACGCAGCCGCGGACGACGATGTCCGCATTCGCCGCATCGAAAGTGCGGGTGACGCTGGATCGTGTCCTGATTACGCGCTACTTCGTGGAGCCGCCCTCGCTCGAATATGAGGTGACCATTCATAACGGTGACGCCCGGCCTCTGGAGATCATTCGCGTCATCGTCAGTGATCCGTTGGGCGAAAAAGAGCGTTCCGTGGCGGCGGCGCTGCGCGTTGAGCCGGGCCAGACACTCCAGCGTGTTTTCAGCCGGCCCGTCGGCGAGAACGCCCAACTGCGACCCGGTCGCTACCGCATCTTGCTGGAAACTTCCGACGGTCGACTTGTGGATGAGAAGGTTGTGCCGTAGGGCTGGGAAAAACCCGTTGCAACAGCGCGAGGTGTCCTTTAAGTTCGCCAGACTAATTTCAGCAGGACAGAGCTTATGGGCATGACATTGACAGAAAAGATCCTCGCCCGCGCCAGTGGCAAGGCGAGGGTTTACGCCGGCGAAAACGTCTGGGTGCGAGTGGACATCCTGATGACGCACGATGTGTGCGGACCGGGCACCATCGGCGTGTTCAAACGCGAGTTTGGCAAGAACGCGAAGGTGTGGGACCCGAAGAAGATCGTCATCACGCCGGACCATTACATCTTCACCACCGACGCGCTCTGCAACCGTAACGTGGACACCCTCCGCGAGTTCGCGCGCGAACAGGGTTTGCCGTATTTCTACGACATCATTGACGATCCGCGCGGCCACTGGAAGTTCGACGCGTCGCGCGGGCCGCTCGCGAAGCAGCACGGCAGCCACTACGTTGGCGTCTGCCATACCGCGCTGCCGCTCAAGGGCCACACGCGACCCGGCGAGGTGCTTCTCGGCACCGACAGCCACACCTGCGCCGCCGGCGCGTTCGGCGAGTTCGCCACCGGCATCGGCAATACCGACGCCGGCTTCGTCATGGGCACCGGAAAGATTTTGCTGAAGGTGCCGGAGACGATGCGGTTCTGGTTCGAAGGCGCGCTCCAACCCGGCGTGATGGGCAAGGACGTCATCCTCCACGTCATCGGCGAGATAGGCTTCGACGGCGCCACCTACCGCGCGATGGAGTTCCGCGGCCCCGGCGCGTCGGCGATGAACATGGACGACCGTATGACCATCGCCAACATGGCCATTGAGGCCGGCGGCAAGAACGGCATTTTTGAGACGGACCAGAAGACGTTCGATTACGTCAACGAGCGCATCGCCGTCAACGGCACGAAGAAGGATTACGAAGCGGTGACGCCCGATGCGGATGCCAGCTACGTTTACGACAAAAAGTTCGACCTCTCTAAACTCGAACCGACCGTCGCCTGCCATCCCGACCCCGGCCAGCGCAAGCTCGCCCGCGAACTCGGCCATGTCGCGCTTGACCGCGCTTACATCGGCTCATGCACCGGCGGCAAGACCAGCGACTTCATCGCGTTTGCCCGCGTGGTGAAGGGCCGGCAGGTGAAGATAGACACCTTTGGCGTGCCGGCGACAACGCAGGTCGTGCAGGATTTGCGCGCGGTGAAACTCGGCGACAAATCGGTGTGGCAGATTCTCGTGGACGCTGGCGTGCGCATGACGGAGAACGCTGGTTGCGCCGCCTGCCTCGGCGGGCCGGAGGACACCTTCGGCCGCGTCAACTCGCCGATGAAGTGCATCAGCGCGACGAACCGCAACTTCCCCGGCCGCATGGGCAACCGCGAGAGCCAGGTGCTCCTTGCCAGTCCCGCGACCGTCGCCGCCAGCGCGTTGACGGGGAAGGTTACGGACCCGCGAGAGTTCTGGAGTTGAGCCGCTTGCCAACGCCCAACCGCGACTGGAATCAAACTTACCGCGACCCGCAGGCGCCGCCGTGGGACACGGGCCGGCCTTCCACGCAACTGCGGTTGTGCCTTGAAAGTGAAGCGGTGAAGCCATGTCGCGCGCTCGACCTTGGTTGCGGCACGGGCACAAACGTAATTTTCCTCGCGCAGCAGGGCTTCAACGCAACTGGCGTGGATTTGTCCGGAGTCGCGATCCAGCGGGCGAGAGAGAAAGCGCGGGCGGCGAACGCGAACACAAGCTTCGTCTGCGCCAGCGTGCTTGCGCTGCCCGATCTTGGCGGGCCGTTTGAGTTCGTGTTTGACAGCGGTTGCTTCCACACGCTGGCGAAAGACCAGCGCAGCGTGTTCGTCGGGCAAGTGCTGGGCGTGACGCGGCCCGGCAGCGTTTTTCTCCTGCTCTGCGGCAACGCGAAAGAGCCGCTCGACCCCGGCCCGCCAACGGTCAGCGAAGAGGAAATCCGCGCGGCGTTCAGCCCCGACTTCGACATCGAATGGATTCGCGAGTTCCGTTTCGACACAGTGAACCTGCCCAGAGCGCCGCTGGCGTATGCGACGCTGATGCGGCGGCGTCTTCCGTAGAAGGATTGAAAACTCCTTTTCAGAAGTGTAATACTGATCCCATCAGAGGAATGATTATGCAAATGAACACGAGAAAAGGTTTTTGCCACCGCATTATCGCGCTGGCGGTGGTGGCGGGGTTGTGCAGCATTCTCGGCACGGCGGCGTGGGCACAGCAGCGGGCCACTTCGTTTGGCACCGAGGTGAAGGGCGACTGGTCGTTGGAAACAGGAAGCGGTGTTTTATTTTCCAACATGCGGTCAAAAGGTTTGGATGGCTACACACTGGTGCCGGCCTCTATTACGGCGTCACTGAAGCTGGACGATCCCAGCGACGACGAAGGTTGGTGGCGCGGTTATTCGGAGTTTGCGTTCCGCCCCTACGGCATGGCGGTCACGCACGGGCCGGAATCCCGCATCATCGGCTTCGACTTCGGGCCGCGTTACAATTTCGTCCAACCGGGTTGGCGCTTGGTGCCATTTGTTGGCGCGATGGTTGGCTTTGGTTTCGCCAATACACAGGATTATCCAACCGCAACAACTCCACGCGGCCTCGGACAGGATTTTTGCTTCGAGTTCACCGTCAACCTCGGCGTTCGCTACGACATCAACGACACGTGGTATGTCCGGTTGATGGCTGAATACGTCCACTTCTCGAACGCCGGACTCTCCGAGCCGGCTCGCCAGAACCGCGCGATAGACGCCATCGGCCCGCAACTCAGCGTGGGTTGCCGGTTCTAAGCGGCGCTTGGCGGGAGATGGTCGGGGCGCCGGGATTTAAACCCGGGACCTCCTGCGCCCAAGGCAGGCGCGCTATCAAGCTGCGCTACGCCCCGACCGGACGGACGCGTTTGCCAATAGCCTAGTTTGCCGGCCGAAGCAATCGCAAATCTCTGCCAAACTCTACGTCTCTGTGTTTCGAATCAGCCCTTGCTCAGGACTGCAACTCAATCTTCCGCACAACGCGCTTGCCCGCTCGCAGAATCTGGCCAGCGCGCGGCTCAATCACGGCTTTCGGATCGGTGATCTTCTGACCGTCGAGTTGGACGCCGCCTTCTTGGATAACCCGGCGGATGTCGCTGCGGCTCTTGAACACGCCACTCTTCTCAACCAGTTCGATGAGGCCGATCTTGCCGGCGGGAACGGCGAGCGGCTCGGCGACTTCGTCGAGTTTCTTCTTCGAGAATTGCTTGTCGAAATGCTCCAGCGCGGCGCGGGCTGCGTCGGCGTCGTGAAGTCGCTCTACGAGCGCGGCAGCGAGCGCCTTCTTGGCTTCCATCGGATGACCGGTCTTTAACGCCGCGACTTCAGCGGGTGTTCTGCCGAGTAGCATCTCATACCAGACCCACATCAGCTCGTCGCTGATGCTCATGGCCTTGCCGAAGACCTCGTTCGGCGGCTCGCTGACGCCGATGTAGTTGCCGAGGCTCTTGCTCATCTTGTGCACGCCGTCGAGGCCCGGCAGGATCGGCATGATCATGACGATCTGCGATTGCTGGCCCGCGTCGGTCTGGAGTTGGCGGCCGACGAGGTTGTTGAACGTCTGGTCGGTGCCGCCAAGTTCGACGTCGGCCTGGATGCAGACGCTGTCGTAGCCCTGCATGAGCGGGTAGAGAAACTCGTGGATGCTGATTGGCTCGCCGGCCTTGTAGCGTTTCTCGAACGTGTCGCGCTCCATCATCCGGGCAACGCTCATCTTGCTGCACAGCTTGATAACGTCCGCCAGTCGCATCGGCGCGAGCCACTCGCTGTTGTAGCGGATTTCGAGTTTGCCCGGCGCGGTGTCGAGAACCTTGCCAGCTTGCTGGAAATACGTCTCGGCGTTTCGTTTGATTTCCTCGGCGGAAAGCATCGGGCGCGTCTTGGTTTTGCCGGACGGGTCGCCGATCAGGGCGGTGTAATCACCGATGATGAGCACGGCCTTATGGCCGAGGTCCTGAAACTCACGCATCTTTCGCAGCACGACGGTGTGGCCGAGATGGATATCCGGCGCGGTCGGGTCCATGCCGAGCTTCACGCGCAGCGGCCGGTTGGCGGCGCGAGAGGCGTCGAGCTTCTTGCGCAGTTCGTCCACTGTCTCAATCTGCACGGCGCGGGCGCAGAGGACCTTCAGTTGTTCGTCAACGGAGCGGAACATGACGGGAGGATGGGCCAAAAGTTCCTGCGCGGGCAAGGCGAAACACGACCGCCCGTGCGATTTGCGCGACGCGCGCAGAGAAGGCTCCGGCCGGCGCGGCGAACGGCGCTACCGCCCCATCATGTCGGTGGATAATCCGAGCGCGCTCGTCTTTGCCGCCACCGGCAACTGGATGAGCACGCGGTTGGCCAGGTCTTGGAGCAGCGATCTGTCGTCAGCCGACTCGCGCTCGCCCTTGAGCCAGATCAGCTTCTTCGGCTCGCGAGCCTTGTCGAATAATTTCTGCGCCGCGTTGGCAGGCATCCAACTGTCGGTCTTGCCGTTGAGGATCGTCAGCGGCCGGGGCGAGAGATGGCCAACGTAGCGGCCCGGCTCCAGCGGCTTGAAGAGCCACTCGCCGATGTGCCCGGCTGTCACGGCCGGCACGGGCAGTTTCAACCGGCTGGCGTTGGCCTCGATCAGTCCACCGATGCCCGCGCCGGCCTGGAGCAACGCCACATACGTAAACTGATTCTGGTTGTCCGCCGCCGCCGCCGCCGCGCAGATGAATGCGCCGGGACCGATACCAGCCAGCGCCACGCGCTCCGGGTTCACCATCTGCTGCGCCGCCACGAAATCGCCCGCGAGCAGGACGCTGGCCACCATGTGCATCGCCGCCTCGCGCACCTCCCACACCGACTTGAATGTTGCCACCTCGTTGGAGAAATCCAGTTTCAGCACCTCCGGATAGTCGAGCGCGATCACCATCATGTTCTTCTGCGGCGGCAGCCTGTCCACGGCCTTGCGCCCCGTCTCCGTGCCGGCCAGCAGGACCACCGCCGGCCAAGTGTGGCGCTTGCCAGCGGCGGCAGGAATGCTCACGCGACACATCACATGCCGGCCCTTGTCGTTGCTCAGTTCCACGTCATACACTGTCATCTCGTCCACCGTGGTGATGTCGGTGACGGGCGCGCCAACCAGCTTGCCCTTGTCGGCTCGAAACAACGGCGTCCAATCGCCCGCATCGTAAAAAGCCAATCCGCCCCCCGCCAACAACGCAATCACACCGATGATGATGAACATCCACTTCAAAAACTTCATTCCACGTTTTCCTTCCCAAGATACTTTCGCCCGCGCGTATCTACACGGATGACGTCGTCCGGGCCGATGAACAACGGCACCATGACCTCCAGGCCGCCTTCGAGCAGCCCTTCTGCGGCGCTATAACAGAGTCGTTTGCATGGCTATCTCCGCCCAAAAGTGACCACGGCTCCCAGTATGCCATAACCGTTGTTTCTGGCAAGTAGTGGATAGAACTACCTTCGCTGGCGGCACATAGCCCGCCAGCGCCTTGGAGTGTCACGTCGAGGAGTTGACGAAACGGGAAATCTGCCCTATTAAAGACCTTTTTTACGCGCCGCGGAATCAGGCGGCGGAGGCAGTAATCATGCAATTGACGGTTCGAGATGTTTGCCGATTTTTAAAAGCGCCAAGAAACAAGGCGCACTCGTGGGTCCGCGAAGGCGGCCTGCCACACCACTGCGTAGGTGGACAGGTCTGTTCTAGCCAATCGGAGCCACTCGCCGCGCCCCAGCCCGTCAGAAGGTTGAAGATCGGACGATGAACCCTGGCGTGCTGTTGGCGGTGGCTGGTGTGGCCATTCTAACCAGCATCCTCGGCGCGTTTCGCGCGCCGCGTGGGTGGCTGGCGGCTATGCTCGCAGGGGCATTGGCGGCAGCCGCCGCGGCCACATGGGTTTTGACCACAGGCTCCGCGTGGGAATGGCGGAGTGCGTTCCTCCTTGGCGGCGAGGCGGTGCATCTGCGGCTGGACGGCGTGAGCGCGTTGTTTCTGGCCTTGCTGGCCGTGGTGGGCGGAGCCGCTGGCGCCTACTCATATGAGTATTGGGCGGATGCCGCGCACTCGCGCTCGGCACCGCGAGGCCGCGCCTGGTGGAGCGCGCTGCTGCTGTTCATGGGTGTGGTGCTGCTGTGCTCGAACAGCCTGCACTTTCTCATCGCATGGGAATTGTTCACCGTGTGCGCCTTCTTCCTCATCACCCTCGACGCGCGGCGACGCGAGGTGCGGGCGGCGGGCTGGCTTTACCTTGCTGCCTCGCATACGGGCACGCTGGCGTTGTTTGCGTTCTTCTCGTTGCTGGCGACGGAGACGGGAAGCTGGGACTTGGGGCCGGTGCGCGACCAGACGCAGTTGGCACCTCTGTTCTGGCTGGCGTTGTTCGGGTTTGGCGTGAAGGCGGGCATGTTTCCGCTGCACATCTGGCTGCCATCGGCGCACGCCAATGCGCCCAGCCACGTCTCGGCCATTCTTTCGGGCGTGGCCATCAAGATGGGCATCTATGGCATTGTGCGGTTCAGCGGGTGGCTGCCGGTGCCGGATGGAGCGGGCTGGCTGGTGGCCGGCGTGGGTGTGGTGAGCGCGGTGCTGGGCGTGGCGTTCGCGCTGGGGCAGCACGATCTCAAGCGGTTACTGGCCTATCACAGCGTCGAGAACATCGGCATCATTCTCATGGGCGTCGGCTTCGCGCTCGTCGCGGCGGCGCATGGGCATCCGGCTTGGGGCGCGCTGGCGCTCGCGGGCGGCCTCTTGCACGTGTGGAATCATGGTTTGTTCAAGGCGCTGCTGTTCCTCGGCGCTGGTTCGGTGCTGCACGCCACTGGCACCCGCGAGATGAGCCGTCTTGGCGGACTGTGGCGGGCCATGCCGTGGACGGCGTCGCTGTTCGCGCTGGGCGCAGCAGCGATTTCCGGACTGCCGCCGTTGAACGGGTTCGTAAGCGAATGGCTGGTTTATCTGGGACTTTTCGATGCCGTCAACCAACCCGGCGCGGCCGTGGTCGGAGCGATTCCGGCCATCGTTTTGCTGGCGATGACCGGCGCGCTGGCGCTGGCCTGTTTCGTCAAAGTGTGCGGCGTGGTGTTCCTCGGCGCGCCGCGCTCGCACGAGGCCGAACATGCGCATGAGTGTGGTCGTTGGATGCGCGGTTCGATGCTAGTGTTGGCGGCGGGTTGCGTGGCCATCGGTCTGGCACCGTTTGTCTTTTGGCCGGCCGTGCATACTGCGGTGGTCGCGTGGCAGGGAACCTGGGCGGACGTGCCGGCGCCGGAATCCTTGGTGACGCTGGGTCTCGTTCACCTGGCATTGGCTGTGTCGGGTGTGGTTGGCGCCATCTGGTTGTGGCGGCGGGCGCACCGGCACGGCTGGGTGCGCGGCCTGACTTGGGACTGTGGTTACGCAGCGCCGACGGCGCGCATGCAATACACGGCGGGATCATTTGCGGGCATCATCACCGAATGGTTCGCGTGGATTCTGTTGCCGGAACGGCACGAGCATCGGCCGGTCGAGGAGTTTCCCCGACACGCCAAGTTTGAAGAGCACACGCCGGAAACCGTGCTGGAGCGGGTGATCGAACCGGTCGCATGGGTAGTGATGTGGGTTTCCGGCGTGGCCCGGCGGCTACAGCACGGGCGAACCCACGCCTACATACTTTATTTGATTCTCGGCCTGATCGCGGTGGCAGTCATGACGGTGTTGTGGAGCCGGTGAATGGAAACCACCCGAGGTCGCGCAACAACAGATTACTAACAAGACATGTATCTAAACTTGGTTGAGCTTGCTGAGTCGTTCGGCGTTTCGGAGAAAGTCGTTGATGACTGGATTCACGATGAAGGACTGCCGTATGTGCAGGACCGTGGCCGGGTGCTGTTTGATCGGGCGCGCGTAGCCCACTGGGCGGCCGGACACGGACTGACGGCGCGGGCCGGGTTCCTGGCGCCTGAGAACGGTGCCTTTACCACCGGCTTGGAACTAGCGCCGATGTTGCGCGCTGGAGGAATCTGGCGTGATGTCCCGCCGTCGGGTGCGATCGAAGTGCTGGAACGGGTGATCGCTTCGTTGTCGAGCATTCCCCAGCCGGTGCGCGCGTTGCTGGCGCAGCGACTGCGCGCCAAGGGCGGCGTCAATTGGGCGCCGATAGGCGGCGGCTTCGCGTTGCCGCATTTTAGCGCGCGGGTGACGCTGGGCCGGAACGCCGGCGTAATCACGCTGCTCCTGTTGCGCGACGCCCTGCCGCTGGCTGAACCCGCGTCCGACGGCGTGCCGGTGACGCGGCTGTTCTTCTTCATTCCGCCTTCGCCGCGCGCGCACCTCGACACGCTGGCCCGGCTCAGTCGGGCGATTGCCCACGGACCGCTGCGGGATGTGGTCGAGCGGGGCGCGCCGGACGATGAACTTTTCCATGCGCTTGCGACGGCTGACGCCTCGGGCGGCACCGAGTTGAAACACGAGAACCCAGCATGACGATGGATTGGTTCATAGCCGGAGCAGTCGTGATGCTGGTGGCCGCCGCATTGAGCGGCGCGCGCTACCCGCGCGTGTGGCTGGCGCTGACGCTGGCCGGCACGGCGACTCTTCTCGCGGCCGCCTTCTGGACGCTTGGCGGAGGCGCGGAGTGGGATTGGCGGAGCAGCTTTGCGGTTGGCGGCGAACGGATGCATCTGCATCTCGACGCGCTGAGCGCGTGGTTCCTCGCGCTGGTGGCGGTGGTTGGCGGCGGCGGAGCGGTGTATGCCCGCGGGTATTGGCCGGATGACGAACATCCGACATCAGCCGGGCGCGGCCGGGCGTGGTGGAGCACTTTGGTTCTTTGCATGGGTCTGGTGCTGCTCTGCGCCAACGGACTCCATTTCCTCATGGCGTGGGAAGCCTTCGCATTGTCAGCCTATTTCTTGATCACGCTGGAACGGGAACGACGCGAGACGCGCGCGGCGGGCTGGCTTTACCTCGCGGCGTCGCACGCCGGGACGCTCGGGCTGTTCGCATTCTTCTCGCTGCTGGCGACGAAAACCGGAAGTTGGGACCTCGGTCCCATGCACGACCACCCCGAGTTGGCACCACTGTTTTGGGTGGCGCTGTTCGGTTTCGGCGTGAAGGCCGGCATGTTCCCGCTGCACATTTGGTTGCCGTCAGCACACGCAAACGCGCCCAGCCATGTCTCGGCCATCATGTCGGGAGTGGCCATCAAGATGGGACTTTACGGCTTGGTGCGTTTCAGCGGCTGGCTGCCGCTGCCGTCGGGCGCGGGTTGGGTGGTGCTTGCGCTGGGAGCAACGAGCGCGGTGTTGGGCGCGGCGTTTGCACTCGCGCAAAACGATCTCAAGCGGCTGCTGGCCTATTGCTCGGTGGAAAACATGGGCGTCATCCTGATCGGCTTGGGCGCGACGCTGCTGGGCGCTGCGAACGGCGACGCCGCATGGGGCCGTCTCGCGATGGCGGGGGCGCTCCTGCACGTGTGGAATCACGGCGCATTCAAAGCCCTGCTCTTCTTCGGCGCCGGTTCGGTGCTGCACGCGACGGGCACGCGGGAAATGAGCCGGCTCGGCGGCTTGTGGCGCGCGATGCCGTGGACGGCCGGCTTGTTCGCCTTCGGGTCTGCGGCCATCTCGGCTTTGCCGCCGCTCAACGGATTTGTCAGCGAATGGCTCGTGTATCTGGGGCTGTTCGACGCGGCGGCAAGTCACACGCGAGTCGCCGTCGCCATCGTGCCAGCAACGATTGCGCTCGGCGTGACGGGCGCGCTCGCGTTGGCTGCGTTTGTGAAGGCGTCGGCTGTGGTGTTTCTCGGCGCGCCGCGCACCCAGACCGCGGCGCATGCCCATGAATGTGGCTGGTGGATGCGCGCGCCCATGCTGGCTTTGGCGGGCATCTGCGCGTGCCTCGCGATGGCGCCCGCGGCCGTCTGGCCTTTCGTTTCGCGGCTGCTGGCAGCGTGGAGATCTGCGGGGAATGGCGGCGAACCGCCGGTGCCGCTTGTCACGCTGGGCAGCATGCATCTGGCGCTTGCTGCATCGCTCGCGGTGGCGGCCATCGCGCTCTGGTTCCGCGCGCGGACAAATGGCGTGCGCCGGGCGCTCACTTGGGATTGCGGTTACGCGTTTCCGACGGCCCGGATGCAATACACCGGCGGGTCGTTCGCAGCCTTGGCTGTTGGCTGGTTCGGCTGGGTGTTGCGACCCGAGCGCAGGCTGCACTGGCCGCGCGGGCCGTTTCCGCACCACGCAGATTTCGTTGAGCGGATTCCGGAGACCGTCTTGGAAAAGGTTATTGGCCCGGTGGGCGACGTCGTGATGGCCGCTTCGGCGTGGGCGCGACAGCGCCAGCAAGGGCGCCTGCCGGATTACATCTTGTATCTGGTGGCCGCACTCGCAGCCATGGGAGCATTGGTTCTTTTTGGGAGTATATAAGTGATCTCGATTCTTGAATTCATGGCCCGGTTGGCAGTGTGGCTGTTCCTGGCGCCACTGCTGCCGGGCATCATCAACAAGGTAAAAGCTTGGGTGGCTGGGCGACGCGGGCCGCCGGTGCTGCAACTTTACTACGATCTGGCGCGGCTGTGGCGCAAGGGCGTGGTCGTGAGCACGCTCGCGTCTCCGGGATTCATCGCCGGGCCGGCGATCGCCTGGGTGGCGGTGCTGGCCGCGGCGCTGCTCCTGCCGTTGGGACCGCTGGGAACGTCGCTGAGTTTTCGCGGCGACGTGATCCTGTTGATTTACCTGCTCGCACTGGCCCGTTTCTGCACGGCGTGGGCGGCGCTGGAAACCGGCTCGGCCTTTGAAGGCATGGGCGCGGCGCGGGAAGTGAGCTACGCCGTGCTCGCGGAGGCGGCTGTGATTACGGCCGTGCTCACCCTGAGCATGCAAAGCGGGAGCGTGTCGTTGAGCGCGATGCTCACGCCGTCGGTTGGGCCGGGCGCGGTGCTGCTGGCGGTTGGCTTGTTTGCGGTGCTGCTGGCGGAGAACTGCCGCGTGCCGTTCGACGACCCCAACACACACCTTGAACTGACCATGATTCATGAAGTGATGGTGCTGGACCATAGCGGCCCACCGTTCGCGGCGGTGTTGCACGGCGCGGCGATGAAGCTTCTCCTCTTCTCCGTCCTGCTGGTGCAGGCGGTGCTGCCCATCGGCGAACTGTCGGTCGCTGCCGCGTCGGGAGCGATGATCGGCGGCGTGCTGCTGGTGACCGTAGCGGTCGGATTCACGGAGTCGCTGACGGCCCGTGTTGCATTCCGCCGCGTGCCATTGCTGCTGACGACGGCGTTCTTGCTCTGCGTCTTCGCTCTGCTGATCGCATGGAAAGGAGGTGCAGCGTGAACGACTGGCTGAACCTCCTCATTGGTCTGGCGATGGGCTTGAACCTCGTTGCGTTGGGCACCAGCCGGCTGCCGTCGCTGATCCGCGTCGCTGCGCTGCAAGGTGTGGTGCTGGGCATCATGCCGCTCGTGATTGAGCACGAACTGCGCTTGTTGGTGGTGGCGGTGGCGATTGCCACGGTGGCGATAAAGGGGCTGGTGATTCCCGCGCTGCTGCGCCGGGCCATGCGCACCGCCAACATTGACCGCGATCTCTATCCCTTGATCGGGTTCCTGCCGTCATTGCTGCTTGGCGCGGCGGGAATGATTGGCGCTGTGGTGCTGGCGAGCCGGCTGCCTTTGCTGCCGGAGCATCACGAATCCCTGCTGGTGGCGGGATCGCTGGCGTCCGTGCTTGCGGGCTTGTTGCTGCTGATCGGGCGCTCCAAGGCCATTTCACAAGTTTGCGGCTACCTGATCCTGGAAAACGGCATTTACCTTTTCGGTCTGCTGCTCATCCACTCCGTCCCGCTGCTGGTTGAGGGCGGAATCCTGCTCGACCTGACGGTGGCGGTGTTTGTCACCGGCATCATCGTGGACCGTATCCAACGCGCGTTCGACTCGCTCGACACGCGAAAGCTGACTGTGCTTCGAGAATGAAAGAACTCCTTCTGATTATTGTGCCCCTGATGGCGGCGGCGTTGGCGGCCCTTTGGCCGAACAACCGCACGCGCCCGTGGTTTTTGCCGGTGGCGGCGCTGATGCACACGCTACTGTCCTTCGGGTTGTTGGTGTATCCGCCCGAAGCTCCGTTTCACGCGTGGTTTGGCTACGACCCGCTGGCTCGGGCGATGTTGCCGGCGGTTTCGCTGCTGTTCCTAGGCTGCGCGGCCTATGGCGTGCCCTATCTGCAACTGCGGTCGGAACGATCGAACCGCGTCTTCGTGCCGGCTTTCCTCGCGGCGCTGGGTCTGATGAGCGCGGCGCACATGGCGCGTCATCTGGGCCTGCTGTGGATCGCAACGGAGGCGGTGACATTATCCTCCGTGCCGCTCCTGCACTTCAACAACACCCCGCGCGCCTTCGAAGCGACTTGGAAATACCTGCTCGTGGGCGGCACGGGCATCGCGCTCTCGCTGCTCGGATCATTCTGTTTGGGCTACGCCTCGCTGCACGGCGGTGGGACTGGCGACTTGACGTTCGCGGGGTTGGTGGCACAGGGCGCCTCTCTGTCCCGGCCGTGGGTGTTGATCGCCTGGGTGCTGCTCCTGGTCGGCTACGGCACCAAGATGGGCCTGGCGCCGATGCACACTTGGAAGCCGGATGCCTATGGCGAAGCGTCGGGCATTGTCGGCGCGATGCTCGCCGGCGGCGTGACTACCGTGGCCTTCACCGCCGTCCTGCGCGTGCGCGCGGTCGTCGAGGCCGCAGGCGCGGGCGCGGTGGCCAACCGGACGCTACTGGTCATCGGTTTGTTTTCCATGCTGGTGGCTGCGCTGTTCCTGCTGTCCGCGCGCGATTTCAAACGGATGCTGGCCTATTCGAGCGTCGAGCACATGGGCATTCTCAGCTTTGGCGCGGCGTTGGGCGGTGCCGGCCTGTGGGCGGCGTTCTTCCATGTGTGGAATAACAGCATGACCAAGGGCGCGCTCTTCCTCAGCGCGGGCAACATCCGCCGCGCGGCCGGCGGGCGGACCGTTGACGAAGTCAGCGGCATGTCGGTCATCACCCCGCGCTCGGCGGCGCTGTTCGTCATGGGGTTGTTCGCCGTGACGGCTTGTCCACCGTTCGGGCCGTTCTTCAGCGAACTGCTCATCGTGAAGAGCGCTTTTGGCACCGGGCACGGATGGGCGGCGGCCTTTTTCCTTGGATGCCTGCTTCTGGCGTTCTTTGGTCTGACCCGCGTTGTGTTTGCCATCGTGTATGGCCGGCCGCGTCAGGCTGCGCGAGAGATGAACCCGAAGTTCCGGGAAACTCTCGCCGTGATTGTGCCGCCGGTGCTGTTATTGCTGCTGTCGCTGTGGCTGGGCTTGGCCACCCCGGACGTGCTGCGCCAGTCCTGGACGGCGGCCGTCCAACAACTTTCTCCCACGCCATGAAACGAGACACTCCTTTCACTCTACTGACCAACGGCACCGCGCTCTCGTGGGCCGACGTGCCCGAGTGGCCGTTGGCTGAGTTCCTTCGCAATGTCGGCGCCGAGTTGGGTCGCGGCGAACGTCTGAGCAGTTTCTTCGGCGTGCCGGAAGGCGACGCGCTGCGGCTCGTCGCCGTGCTGGCCTTCGACGCCGGCAACACACTGGCCGTCGGGCGCAGCCAGCCGTTCACCGGCTCCTTTCCGGCGCTGACCGCCACGCACGCGCAGGCGCACTTGTTCGAGCGCGAGATTTGGGAACAACACGGCGTTGTTCCCGAAAACCATCCGTGGCTGAAGCCGGTGCGAAAAGACCACGGGGCTGGCCCCGCGGTGGGCGACTTTTTCCGCGTGGATGGCCGCGAGATTCATGAAGTTGCCGTCGGGCCGGTGCATGCGGGTATCATCGAGCCGGGGCATTTCCGCTTTCAGTGCGCGGGTGAGGAAGTGTTGCACTTGGAAATCGCACTTGGTTATCAACACCGCGGCGTTGAGGAAGCGATCACTGGCGGGCCGCATCGCGCCACGGTCTATCAGATGGAAACCGTGGCAGGCGACACGACCATTGGCCACGCGACCGCTTATGCCAACGCGCTCGAAGCCCTGGCCGGGACCGAAGCTCCGTTGCGGGCGCAATGGCTGCGCGCCATCGCTCTCGAACTTGAGCGGCTGGCCAACCACACCGGCGATCTCGGCGCGCTGGCCGGCGACGTCGCGTTCCTACCGACGGCCTCGGCCTGCGGCAAAATCCGCGGCGATTTTCTGAACCTGACCGCGCTGCTTTGCGGCAACCGCTTCGGGCGCGGCCTCGTCCGACCCGGCGGCTGCCCGTTGGATGGTGACGCGGAACGCCTGAGCCAGTTGCGCAAGCGTCTCGAAACCGCGCTGGCTGAAGTCCAGCAGGCTGCGGCGTGGCTGTGGGACGCGGCTTCGGTGCGAACGCGCTTTGAGCACACCGGCCACCTGCACGCGAAACAGGCGGCGGGGATTGGATTGGTCGGTCCGGCGGCGCGCGCGTGCGGACTGGTGCGCGACGTGCGTTTCGATCACCCCACCGGATGGCATCGCTTCGCCCAAGTGCCGGTGTCCGTCTGGCCGGATGGCGACGTGTTTGCTCGCGCTCGTGTGCGCTGGTTGGAAATCCAACGCTCCGGCGACTTTCTGCGAGAGCAATTGGATGCCGTCCCCGAAGGCGAAACGATGTCGTCGCTGCCCGCGCTTGCGCCGAACTCGCTCGCGGTGGCGCTCGTCGAAGGCTGGCGGGGCGAGGTTTGCCACGTCGCGCTCACAGGCCCGGACGGCAAACTGCGGCGCTACAAGATCACCGACCCGTCCTTCCACAACTGGACCGGGCTGGCGCTGGCCTTGCGAGGCCAGGCCATCTCGGATTTCCCGTTGTGTAACAAGAGTTTTAATCTAAGCTATTGCGGCTTTGACTTGTGAAGCCGCGCTGAACCCATGTCTGTCCACGACACACTCCTGAATCGTTTGAAACGCGGTTGCGAAACGATGGCCTATCCGAAAGGGCCGGCACCCGCATTGCCCGACCGCCACGGCGGCGCGCTGAAGGTGGAGGCCGCGAAATGCGACGCCGGTTGCTCCGCCTGCGTGACCGTGTGTCCGACGGAAGCCATCGCCCGCCCGTCGGGCAAGTCCGTTGCGCTCGATCTCGGCCGCTGCATCTTCTGCGCCGAGTGCGTCAAGGTTTGTCCCAGCAAGGCCATCACCCAGACCAGCGACCACCGCATGGCGGTGCGCCGGCGCGAAGACCTCGTGCTCGGCGACACGGGCAAGGAGCAGGTGCGTCTGGCGCAGGCACTCGACAAAAAACTACGGCGGCTCTTTGGTCGCTCGCTGAAACTGCGGCAGGTCAGCGCCGCCGGCTGCAACGCTTGCGAGGCTGACACGAACGTGCTCGGCACCATCGGCTGGGACCTCGGCCGGTTTGGCATTCAGTTCGTCGCTTCGCCGCGCCACGCCGATGGCTTGCTGATCACTGGCCCGGTTTCGAAGAACATGGAACTGGCGCTGAAGAAAACTTACATCGCCTTGCCGGAGCCTAGGATCGTGATTGCGCTGGGAGCTTGCGCCATCGCCGGCGGACCGTTCATCGGCCATCAACAACATCACAACGGCGCTTCCGGCCTTGTGCCGGTGGACCTTTTCATTCCCGGCTGTCCGCCACATCCGCTGACCATTCTGGACGGGCTGCTGCGATTACTGGACCGGTTGGGCGAAGCGAGTGAACGAAGGTAAGAAATTATGATGGAATCTTCCGCCATACTGCTGACTTTCGCCCTGTGGGCGTATGTGGCAGGGATGGCGGGGGCGCTGGTGCTGCAACGCGCCGAGCGGTTGGCGAACGTCATTGGATTCGGTCTGGCTGCGCTCGGTGGTGTCTGCGGTGTTATCTTCAGCGTGTCTTCCCTGGCGGCTGGCCGGGCAATGACGATCGCGCCGGTAACGCTGTGGTCGGGGCCGATTCCCGCCGTGAGGCTCGTCGTTGAGGCGGACGCGCTGTCGTGTTTCTTCGTGCTGATTGTGTCGCTGGTCGGGCTGGCCATCTCGGTTTTCTCCCTTGGTTACGCCCGAACCTACTACGGGCGGAAGAATGTCGGCGTGCTGGCGGGCGTCTTCAACGCTCTTCTGCTGGTCACGACGCTGGTCTTCATCGCGGGCAACCTCTGGATGTTCCTCATTGCTTGGGAACTCATGGCCTTGCTGGCCTATGCGATGGTGAGCTTCGAGCACGAGGACCGCGAGACGCGCCAGGCGGGTGTGCTCTACTTCATCATGTCGCACTTGGACGCCGCGTGTATCCTGCTCGGTTTCCTGATGCTGACCCAGGCGGCTGGGGATTTCAGCTTCGCCAGCCTGCGGGGCATCGGGGCGAAGCTTTCGCCGCAGCAGCGGGATGCAGCGTTCATGCTCTTTGTGATTGGCTTTGGCATCAAGGCGGGCGCCGTGCCGCTGCACATCTGGCTGCCGGTGGCGCATCCGGTGGCGCCGAGCAATATCTCGGCGCTGATGTCCGGCGTGCTCATCAAGACCGGCATCTACGGCCTGGCGCGGGTGTGTTTCGAGTTTCTGGGGCCGCCGCCGATGTGGTGGGGCGCGACGTTGCTGACGGCGGGCACCGTGTCGGCGGTGTTGGGAGTGTTGTATGCGTTGATGGAGCACGACCTCAAACGGCTGCTGGCCTATCACAGCATCGAGAACATCGGCATTATTCTCATGGGCTTGGGCGCAGCGCTGATGTTTCTGCACACCGGGCATGCGGTTCTCGCGTCATTGGCGCTCATCGCCGGTTTGTATCACACCATCAACCACGCAGTGTTCAAGGCGCTGCTCTTCCTCGGTGCGGGCGCAGTATTGCACGCCACGCATACGCGCAACATGGAAGAGATGGGCGGCCTCGCCAAGCGCATGCGCTGGACGTCGCTTTTCTTTCTCGTTGGCGCGGTGGCCATTTCCGCGCTGCCGCCGCTCAACGGCTTCGTCAGCGAATGGCTCACCTACCAGTCGCTGCTCCAGGGGTTCGGCACCACCACCAGCCTCGTCCGGCTCATGTTCCCGTTGGGCGGCGCGATGCTGGCGCTGACGGGCGCGCTGGCGGCGGCGTGTTTCGTGAAGGCGTTTGGCATCACATTCCTGGCGCAGCCACGCAGCGAACACGCCCGCAACGCGCATGAAGCCTCGCTCCCGATGCTGGTTGGTCAAGGCATCTTGACGGCGGCCTGCATCATCCTGGGTTTATTCCCGACCGCGTTTCTGAAACTCCTCGACCCTCTCACGCAGCAACTGACCGGTCACCAACTCAGCCAGCAACTCACCGTGGCCAACGGCCTGGTGCTTTCGGGCGCGACGGCGCAGGGAGGGACCGTTTCGACGCTCGGCATCACGCTGATGTTCGTGTGTCTGCTGCCTGTGCCTCTGGCGCTCTGGGCGGTGTTCGCGCGCCGGACTCGAACCCGTATTGCGCCGACTTGGGACTGCGGCCAGCGCGGTCTGACACCGCAGATGGAATATACCGCCACCGGTTTCTCGAAACCGCTCCGCATGATTTTCAAGGCGCTGTTCCGCCCGCGGCGCGAAGTGCAACGGGAATACGATTTCTCGCCTTACTTCGCCACGACGCTCCGCTTTGAGAGCCACATGGAGGAAGTCTTTCAGAGCCGCATCTATCGGCCGGTAAACCTTTGGCTGCTTCGGCTGTCGCGCCGGTTGCGCGCGCTTCAGGCTGGCAGCCTCCAGGCTTACCTCATCTACGTCTTCATCACGCTGGTGGCGCTGCTCCTGTTTGCGTCATGAACCTCGACCCGCTCAACTTCCTGGGGCAAACGCTGGCGTTGCTGCTGCTCGCGCCGCTGTTGAGCGGCTGCATCAAGAACTGGAAGGCCAAGCTGCAGAACCGCCGCGGCCCGCGCCCGTGGCAGGTCTATTTCGACATCGCCAAGTTCCTGCGGAAGGACATGGTCATCTCCGAGCATGCGTCGTGGGTTTTCTCGTTTGCGCCTTACGTGGTCTTCCTGACGGCGTTGCTGGCGGGACTCATGGTGCCGATGATCAGCGCGCCCGCGCCGTTGCGCCTTTTCGGCGGCGTGCTGGCGGTGGTCGGGTTGCTGGCGCTGGGGCGTTTCTTTCTTGCGCTCGGCGGACTGGACCCGGCCAGCACTTTCGGTGGCATGGGCAGCAGCCGCGAGATGACCATTTCCGCCATCGCCGAGCCTGCCATGATGCTGGCGATATTCACCGTGGCCATCACGGCTGGCTCCACCGACCTGAGCCAGATTGCCCAAAGCACGCAAAGCGCGACGTGGAAACTCCTGAACCCGGCGCACGTCTTGGCGTTCGCGGCGCTGTTCGTCGTGTTGCTGGCGGAGACGGGACGCATCCCCGTGGACAATCCGGCGACGCATCTGGAACTGACGATGATTCACGAGGCGATGCTGCTGGAATACTCGGGCCGTTACCTCGCGTTCATGGAGTGGGGCGCGTCCATCAAGCAACTGGTGCTGATGACGTTGCTGGTGAACGTGTTCTTCCCGCTGGGCTTGGCGGGCCCGCAGGCCTCGGTGGCCGCGCTGGGAATCAGTCTGGCGGCTTACTTAGCCAAACTGCTGGCCCTTTCGGCCGTGGTCGTGGTCGTGGAAACCACGAATGCCAAGATGCGGCTGTTCCGCGTGCCGGATTTGCTCAGCACGGCCTTCGTGCTGGCGGCGCTGGCGTTGCTCTCCACCTTCCTGTTTCAGTGAACATGCACCCTCCCACCACTCTTGAAATCAGTTCGCAGGTCATCCCGCTGATGGCCACGCTGATGCTGGTCGTGCAACTGCTCCTGATCGCCCAGCGCATGCTGCTCACCAGCATCCGGCTTTTCGCCATTCAATCGCTGCTGCTCGCCGGCATCGCCGCGGTCGTGGCGTATTATTACAACGCCGGCCACGTCTATGTCGTCGCGGTGCTGACGATCGTCGGCAAAGTGATCTTCCTGCCCTGGCTGCTGAACCGCCTGGTGCATCGCATCCAAATCCACCAGGATACCGAGCCGTTGCTCAACGCCCCCACTTCGATGCTGATTTGCGCGGCGCTGACGCTGCTGGGCTACAGCGTCACGCGGCCCTTCACTTCGCTGGAGAAGCTCGGCAACAATACGCTCGCCATCGCTCTGGCGCTTTTGTTGACCGGCTTCTTCCTCATGATCAACCGCCGCAAAGCCCTCACGCAGGTCTTGGCGCTGCTGACGGTGGAGAACGGTGTGATGCTCGCGGCGGTGGCGCTCACCACCTACGGCATGCCGCTGGTGGTCGAACTGGGCATCTTCTTCGATGTGATGGTGGCGGTGATGGTGCTGGGCATCTTGGTCTATCGCATTCGCGAGAACTTCGACTCGATGGACACCGGCAAGCTGGATCAGTTGAAAGGCTGACATGCTATTGCTCACACCCATCTTGCTCGTCCCGCTCAGCGCGGCACTCTTGTGTCTGCTCGTGCCATCGCGGCGCGTCATGGCTGCGCTGGGTGTGCTGGCCTTCGCGACGACGCTGGGACTGGGCATCGCGCTGCTGCACGAGGTTCTGGCACGCGGCGTGGTGAGAGAGTGGAGCGAGTTTCTTTCCGCGGACGCCTTGAGCGCGTGGATGGTGTTGCTCATCTCGGTTGTTTCCCTCGCGACTTCGCTTTACGCCGGACGTTACTTCGAGCGCGACATGGCGGCGGGTGTAATCACGATGGGACGGGTGCGCGAGTTCTTTGTGCTCACACCGCTGTTCGGGACGGGCATGTTCCTGGTGGTGCTCGCCAACAATCTGGGCGTGATGTGGGCGGCGGTCGAGGGCACCGCGCTCTCCTCAGTGTTGCTGGTGGCGCTCTACAACCGCCGGAACTCCCTCGAAGCGGCCTGGAAATACGTCATCCTCGGCAGCTTGGGATTGGCGCTGGCGCTGCTCGGCACCGTGTTTGTTTATGCCGCCGCCTGCAAGAGCCACCCGGATTCACTGCCCAGTTTCAACTGGTCGTATCTGATGAGCGTGGCGCGCCAACTCGACCCGCTCCAACTCAAGCTGGCGTTCGTGTTCGTCTTTGTCGGCTACGGCACAAAGGCCGGTTTCGCGCCCATGCACACGTGGCTGCCCGACGCGCACAGCGAAGCGCCGTCGCCCACCAGTGCCATGCTGTCGGGCGTGTCGCTCAAGATTGCGCTCTACGCGCTGCTGCGGTTTCACATTCTCACCACCGCGTGCCTTGACGGCGGCCCGGACGCCGGCTTCAGCGGGCACCTGCTGCTGGGCTTTGGCCTGTTCTCCATGCTGCTGGCGCCATCGTTCATTCTGGTGCAGAGGAATCTCAAACGGATGCTCGCCTATTCGAGCCTCGAACACATGGGCCTGATCTGCACCGGCATTGCCCTCAACTCACCGCTGACTATTTTCGGGGCGCTGCTGCACATGGGCTATCACGCGTTGACCAAGCCGGTGTTGTTCTTCGCGGCGGGCAACATCCATCAAACCTTCCACTCGCTCGAGTTCCGCGTCATCGGGCCTGGCGTGGGGAAAGTCCTGCCCGTCACGGTTGTGTTAATGGGCCTGGCCGCGCTGTCCGCTGTGGGTCTGCCGCCGTTCGGGCTGTTCTTCAGTGAACTGACCATCATCAGCGGCGGCTTGGCGGCTCATCAAATCACCGTCAGCGTCATTATCTTGGTGGCGCTGCTGGCTTCATTCTGCGGCATCCTCCAACAACTCACGCGCATCCTGCTGGGCGCACGCAAACCGGGCAATCACCCGACGGATGCGCGGCGAATGGATGGTGTGCCGGCGATGGCGCTGTTGCTCGGCAGTCTGCTGCTCTTTAGCGTGTGGCTGCCCGCGCCGTTGCTGGAATTGATGCATCAGGCGGCGGCCATCATCGGAGGCAAACCATGAACCCGTCGGACGTTTCCCCCGAGCTTCAACCCATCCTCGAAGAAGTCACCAAGCGCTTCAACGGGCGGATTGAATCCTCGTTCGCGCTGCGCCTCAACGAGGTCTATTTCCACGCCCGGATGGACTTCGTCTCCGGCTTCTGCGCCCACCTATTTCGCAAATGGGGCGGCCGCCTCGTCAGCGTGTTTGCCGACGACGCGCGTGCCGGCGCGGGCGTGTTCCACCTCTACTACGTGATGGCGCTTGACGCGGCGCACGGCTTCTTCATCCTGCGCGTGCCGGTCCCGCCCGAGACACCGGAATTCCTTTCGCTCACCGATGCCATGCCCTCGGTGAACTGGCAGGAGCGCGAAATCCAGGATCTGTTCGGCCTGAAACTGCTCAACCATCCCAACGCGCGTCGTTGTGCCTTGCACGACGACTGGCCGGAAGTTTATCCGCTGCGCAAGGACTTCGACCTGCGCACGGTCCTGCCGCCGTTCCAAGGCGTGCGGCACAAGTTCCGCGAGGTCGAAGGTGAAGGCGTCTTTCAGGTGCCGGTCGGGCCGGTCCATGCCGGCATCATTGAACCGGGCCATTTCCTTTTCAGCGTCGCGGGTGAGCCGGTGCTCTACTTGCAGCTCCGCATGTTCTACGTCCACAAAGGCACGGAGAAGCTGTTCGAGAGCCTCCCCATCTCGCATGGCGTCCGACTGGCGGAAAGCATTTCCGGCGATTCGAGCTTTGCCCACGCGACGGCCTTCTGCCATGCGATCGAGCGCGCCGCCGAAGTCGAGCCGCCACTGCGGGCGCGCGCGCTTCGCACCATCTGTCTCGAACTGGAACGGCTCTACAACCACATCGCCGATGTCGGCGCGATCTGCACCGATGTGGCATTTGTCACCGCGCACATGCACGCCATGCGGCTCAAGGAACGCATCCTGCGCGTCAACGAACAACTCACTGGCAACCGCCTGCTGCGCGGCATGGCTTGTCTGGGCGGTGTGCGGTTTGATTTCGATGCCGATCAACTCCATGCCATCGGCCAGCTCGCGGATGAACTGGAGCGCGAGTTCAAGGATCTGATCCAACTGACCAGCGACAACTCCGGCCTGCTCGACCGCCTAGAAGGCACGGGCGTGCTCACACCCAAAGTTGCCCGCGACCTCGGCGTGGTAGGCATTGCCGGTCGCGCCTCCGGTTTTGATCACGACCTGCGCCGCGATTTCCCGCACGCTTTCTACGACCAGGTGCAGTTCACCGTTCCCGTCTTCACCGAAGGCGACGTGCAGTGCCGGTTCGATGTGCGCCGCGACGAGGTGTTCCAGTCGCTTGCCATTCTCCGTCAGGTGATAGGGAAGCTGCCCGCTGGCCCGATTGCCGTCCCGGTGGGCGAGGTGCCGCCCGACCGTGCCGCGTTGGGTTACGTCGAAGGCTGGCGCGGCGAAATCTTCCACTGGATACACACCGCGCCGGGCAATCGCCTGTCGCGCTGCAAAATCAAGGATCCGTCGCTGCAAAACTGGCCGGCGCTGAGCGAAGCCATCCTGGGCAACATCATCCCGGATTTCCCGGTCGTGAACAAGAGCTTCAACCTGTCCTATTCCGGAACGGACCGCTGACCATGTTTGAAATCATTAGCAAGAGCTTGAAGACCGGCGTTGTCACGACCGGCTACCCGGACACGCCGGCGGAAGTGTCGAGTCACGCGCGCGGGAAGCCGCAAATTGACTGGACCGGCTGGAAGGATGCTCGTCTCGCGGCTGCTGTTTGTCCCACCGGCGCGATCGAAACGCGCGACGAAACCGGCACCCGCACAGTCACGCTCGATCTCGGCAAGTGCATCTTCTGCGGATTGTGCGCCGACGCAGACCCAGCCATTCGCATGACCAACCAGCGCGCGCTCGCCGCCCCTTCCCGCGAAAGCCTGCGACAGACCGCCCGGTATCGGTTGAACGCCGACGCCACCCAGCAACCGTTATCAGCGCCGCCCGCCGCATCGGACGCGAAACCTGAGTCCCTCGAAACCGTAGGCCAGCAGCTTCGCGAGCGCATCCGAGCGGTGCTCGGACGTTCGCTCCACATCCGTGAAGTGGACGCCGGCTCCTGTAACGGCTGCGAAGTTGAAATCCACGGCCTCAACAGCCCGGTCTATGACATCGAGCGGTTTGGCATCCACTTCGTCGCCTCACCGCGCCACGCCGACATGCTGCTCGTGACCGGCCCGGTGACGCGCAACATGGAGTTGGCGCTCAAGAAAACCTACGACGCCACGCCCGACCCGCGGCTCGTCGTCGCCGTGGGCGCGTGTGGTTGCAGCGCCGGCATCTTCGGCCGGAACTACGCCACGTGCGGTGCCGTGGACGCCGTTATCCCTGTGGACCTCTACATCCCCGGTTGCCCGCCGCATCCCCTGACAATCCTCGAAGGCCTGCTGCGCCTGCTCGGCCGGCTCGAAGAACGGCGCTAAGCCCGCCCAAAACCGGTGCTGGCTCGCGCGCGACGATTCATGTTAAGAAACGCGGAGCATGGAGCAAGCGCGACTACAATCCACGCATGACGGATCGGACCAACTGCGCCGATTCGGCCCGGCGTTTTTGGTTGCACTGGCGTTCCTGCTGCTGCTGCCGGGGAACAACACGCTGCCGCTGATTGACCGCGACGAGCCGCGGTTCGCGCGGGCCACGCAGGAAATGATCGAGCGCGGCGAGTGGGCCGTGCCATATTTCAACTCCGACCCTGCGATGGACAACGAGGCGCGATGGCGGGCCGTCCTCGCGGGCGCAAGCTCAGAGGCCGTCGGCTACCGTTTCGATAAACCGATCCTCATCTACTGGCTGATGCGACCCTGCTACGCGCTGTTCGGCGCGAACGAGTTTGCCGCGCGGCTGCCGTCGGTGATTTGCTCGGCGTTGCTGGTGTGGTTGATGTTTCATGTCGGCGCGCGATGGTTCTCGGCGACGGCGGGCTTCGCAGCGGGATTTGGGTTGCTGACGTGCCTGCAAATGCTCATTCATGGCCGGCTCGCGGTGGCGGACATGCCGATGGTGCTCTGCGTGCTCGCGGCGCACTACGCGCTGTTTGAACTGCTGCACGAGGAATCGCCGCGCGGCCGGCGGCGATGGTTCTGGTTGCTCTACGGCGCGCTCGGCGTCGGGTTTCTGGCGAAAGGCCCCGTGGCAGTTGTGACGCCGGTGGTGACGTTGCTCGTGCATCGGTTCGTCTTCTGGCGTCAACCACTGCCGTGGCGTCGGCTCCAGTTGGGGTGGGGGATACCGATCGTGCTGGCGATCATCGCGGCGTGGGGCATTCCCGCGCTGGTGCGAACACACGGCCTCTTCTGGCGCATCGGCATCGGCGAACACATCGTCGCGCGCGGCCACGAATCGTTCCAGGGCCACGGCTCCTGGGCGCCACATTACTATCTCGTCGCCGCGCTGATCAGCCTTTTCCCGTGGATTGCCTTCGCAGGCGACGGTGTGCGGGCGGTGCGGCGCGATTGGAACGAGCGGAATGCGTTCCTTCTCTCGTGGGCCGCGGGCACTTACGTGCTCTTCACCTGCTACCTGACGAAGCTCCCGCACTACGTGCTGCCGGCGTTTCCGGCGCTGCTGCTGATGCTCGGCCAGGCGTTCGAGCCGGGCGCGATGCCGACGCGCTGGACGAAGCGATGGTTCTGGTTCGTCAACTCCCTGCTGCTGCTCGCCGGCGCTGCGGCACTGGGAGTGGCGTTGGGCGAAAAGTTTGAGCCGGCCTTCACCGGGCTGCGATGGATACTTTTCGGCGCGGCGGGTGTCGTGTTTGCGTTGGTGCAACTCAGTCTGTTTTGGCGCGCGGGCAACCATTTGCTTGCGACGTTGCCGCTGATCGTCCTCATCATTGCCACGACGATCATCAGTGCGGGCCTGCGGCAAATCACGCCCGCCACCCAACTGCATTCCTTCTTCCGACAACTGCCGCGCGACGCGAAGTGCTGCTGCCTCGACTTCGGCGAGCCGAGCCTCATCTTCTACGCCGGCCGCCCGTGGGAAATGGCCGCCGACGCCAACGCCATCGCCGCGTTCCTCGCCAAGCCCGGCCCGCGCGTCGTTATCTGCCAGGAAAGCGAACTGCGGCTGGGCGACTACATCAAACGGCTGCGCGGCAAGCCGGTGAAACCGTGGGGCGGGAGCGACATCCTCAAGCAACTGGCCGTGCTGGACGCCAGCGGTTGCCAGCGACATGACGTGCAGGGTTTCAATTCCGCCCGCGGGAGCTGGGTCTGGCTGCGGGTGTATTACCGGTTTTAGCGCGCCGCCACCGTAGAACGGATGTCCACATCCGTTTCGCAATGAGTTGAGAAGAAACGGGCTTGGAAGCCCGTTCTACGCAGCGAGGCACTCGTCCTCAGCGTGAACCATCCGCACCCGCCTCATCCTCACGCCGGCAGCGGCGCGCGGCGAAGCCCAGCACCACGCCGTTCAGCGTTCCCACCCACGCGCCCACCCACACATCCGACGGAAAATGACTCTTTTGGCAGACCCGCGACCAGCCGACCCCGGCCGCACCCGCCAGCAACGGCACGCCCACCGGCGGCATCGCCACCGCCAGCACGCCTGCCGTTGCAAACGCCGTCGTCGTGTGCGCCGAGGGAAAACTGAGATAATCGCGATGGAAGTGCGGCCCGTATAAACCGTCCGGCAGACCCACGCCCGGCCGCGGCCGGCCCGTGGCGAAGCGCACGATGTCCACCTCGAGGCCCGCCACGCTCGCGCCCAGCAGGCACGCCAGTGCCGCCATGCGCCACCACGGACGCCGCCACGCCACGCCCGCCAGCCACAACGCCGCCGTGATGATCAGCGTCCCTGTCCAATAATCGCCCCACCGGCTGAACAGCGTCGCGATCCTGTGCCAAGGCTCGTCGCAACCGGAGACCAGATTGCTCCACGCGCGGTCATACGGCAGGATCAGCGCGCAGCCCACCGCTGTCACCATCAGCAGCAACGACAGCGCGACCCATCGCTCTCGCGCGATGCGGCCAGCCTGAACCATGAGGCGTTGGACAGTCTTGAACATTGGTTGACGGCCACCATAGCCGCCCATGTCGGTCGAGACAATCGGGAACTGTTGCAGGTTCGTTACGGGCGTGTTGCCCCAATCGGGGTGATGTGAAACTCGCGAGCCGGCGTGGTGTTTGATGTTGCTATCATGATTGGCGCGTAGCCGCCACAAAAGGAGTTGGTTAGCTACCACATCAACGTCAGCGAGCGCGGCCGAGACAACCAGCCGTTGCGCAAGATCCATGAAGTCGTGGACTTCCAATTTGTGCGTGCCGAGGTTGCTCATCTCTACGGCTACGACGGCAACGAGTCGGTGCCGCCGGAAAACATCCTGAAGATGATGTTCCTGCTGTTCTTCGACGACCTGCCAAGTGAGCGTGAACTGATGCGCATCATTCCGGAGCGGCTCGATTACCTCTGGTTTCTGGGTTGCGAGCTGGACGATCCCATTCCCGACCCCAGCGTGCTTTCCAAGGCCCGCCGGCGTTGGGGGCCGGAGGCGTTTGAGCGGTTCTTTCGCCAAAACAAAAACCTGTTTGGGCAACACGCCCGTTACGAGGCTGCCGCGGGTCCGTGCGGGTTTTTGCGCGCGAGGCGGGCTTGCTTTCGGCGGGCGGTTCCGGTATGAGCGCCGCCGTTTTGTCATGATACTCAAGACCAACGCCGCCTCGACCGAACCGACGCCCGCTGTCACGCGCGCGGCGGCGATCTTGCGCGCCGGCGGATTGGTGGCGTTCCCGACCGAGACGGTTTACGGACTCGGCGCGGTGGCCACCGACGCACGGGCCGTGGCGCGCATCTTCGAGGCGAAGGATCGTCCGCATTTCGACCCGCTCATCATCCATCTTGGCTCGGCCGATTGGCTGGATCGCTACGTCGCCTTCGTGCCACCGGAAGCGGGGCGGCTTGTGGAACGGTTCTGGCCCGGCCCGCTGACGCTGGTGTTGCCGAAACGCGAGTGCATCCCCGACATTGTCACGTCGGGCCTGCCGACCGTGGCCGTGCGAATGCCAGCGCATCCTGTGGCGCGCGCGCTGATCGCGGAGACCGGCCTGCCGTTGGCTGCGCCGAGCGCCAACCGTTTTAGCCAGCTCAGTCCGACGACAGCGCAAGCAGTGGCGGAGGAACTTGGCGAGCGCGTAGAGCTGATTCTCGACGGCGGCCCGACGCAGCTCGGCATCGAATCCACGATCATTGCGCTCGGCGAAACCGGCCCGCGATTACTGCGGCCGGGACCGGTGACGCTGGAAGAACTCTGCGAATGCCTTGGCCGCGAGGTGATGGTTGCCAGCGGGGCGGCTGCAACGCCGGAATCGCCGGGCATGTTGCTCCGCCACTACGCGCCGCGCACGTCGCTGCGAATCCTCGATTCACCAGCTACTGCGTTGTCACCGCGTGATTGTCGCGTCGGATTGCTGGCATTTCGTTCTGCGCCGCTGAAACACGATTTTGCCATTGTTGAGACGCTGAGCGCGACCGGCGACCTGCGCGAAGCGGCGGCAAATTTGTTTGCCGCGTTGCGCCGGCTCGATGCGGCTGGCGTTGATGCGATTGTTGCCGAACCGGTCCCCGAAACCGGCCTCGGCCGCGCCATCATGGACCGTTTGCGCAAAGCCGCCGTCCCGCGCGCGTGAAGCATGGCCGCCAATTAGGATAGACGGCGGGCAGTTGTGCCGTTACAAGAATCCCAACAATGGAAACTCCACTTTGGATTTGGATCGCGTTCAACGCAGGCGTGCTGGCGCTGCTGGCGCTGGACCTTGGCGTGTTTCACCGCAAGGCGCACGCCGTCTCGCTGCGTGAGGCGGCGGCGTGGACGGTGGTGTGGGTGACGCTGTCGGTGCTTTTCGGCGGCTGGGTCTGGTGGCGCGGTGGCTCCGAACTCGGTCTGCAGTTCTTCACTGGCTACGTGATCGAGTATTCGCTGAGCGTGGACAATATCTTCGTGTTCGTGCTGCTGTTCACCTACTTCGCAGTGCCGGCGGAATACCAGCATCGCGTTCTGTTCTGGGGCATCCTGACGGCGCTGGCGATGCGCGGCGTGTTCATCGGCCTTGGTGTGGCCATCATCGAACGGTTCGGCTGGGTTCTCTATCTGTTCGGGGCGTTCCTGGTGGTCACTGGTTTGAAGATGTTCCGCCATGAGAACATTGAAGTGCATCCCGACCAGAACCCGCTGGTGAAACTCTGCCGCCGCTGGGTGCCGTTTACGTCGGGCTGGGTCGGCACGCAGTTCTTTGCGCGGCAGAACGGCCGGCTGATGGCCACGCCGTTGTTCCTGGTGTTCATGGTGGTAAACGTTACCGACGTGGTGTTTGCGGTGGACTCGATCCCGGCGGTGTTCGCCATCACGCTGAACCCGTTCATCATCTTCACGTCAAACATCTGCGCCGTGATGGGCCTGCGCTCGCTCTACTTCCTGCTGGCCGGTGCGATGAACTTGTTCGTCTATTTACAGCAGGCGCTGGCGGTGATCCTGACTTACGTAGGCGTGAAAATGCTGATTGTGCATTGGTTCAAGATTCCCACGCCAGTATCGCTCGGCTTCATAGCCATCACTCTGACGGTGGCCGTCGTGGCGTCGCTGGCTGTTCGCCAGCGCGCGCAATCTTCCAAGTAGTCTCCGCACTCGCGGCCGAAGCTACTTTACCGCTTCCGCGATCTTCGCCGGCAGATCCTTGATCGCGATGCGCTCCTGCTTGAGCGTGTCGCGGTCGCGAAGAGTGACGGTGTCCTTCATCTCAGGGCCTTTTTCACCGAGGGTGTCGAAGTCAATCGTGACGCAGAACGGCGTGCCGGCCTCGTCCTGGCGGCGGTAACGGCGGCCAATGTTGCCGGCTTCATCGTAGAACGAGACAAACTGGCTGCGCAGCAGGTGGAAGACTTCCTTGGCCTTCTCGACGAGCGCGGGCTTGTTCTTGAGCAGCGGAAAGACGGCGACCTTCACCGGGGCGATCCGCGGGGCGAACCGCATGACCACGCGGCTCTCGAAGCCGGCGGGCGGCTGCTTGCCGTGCTCGGCGGGGATCGGCGCGGAGCCGGCGCTCTCGCTGGTCGGCGCCCATTCCTCGTAGTAGGCGTTGCAGAGCAGCGCCAGCGCGATGCGATCCACACCGGCGGACGGCTCCACGACGTGCGGGAGATATTTCTCCTTCTTTTCGTCGTCGAAGTATTCCATGGACTTGCCGCTATGCTTTTGGTGCTGGCTGAGGTCGAAGTTGCCGCGCGCGGCGATGCCCTCCAGTTCCTGCGAACCGAACGGGAAGTCGAAATAGACGTCCACGCACGCGCTGGCGTAATGGGCGAGTTCTTCCTTCTTGTAAACGTAGGGCTTCAGCTTGCTCGCGGGCAGGCCGATGGACTCATACCACTTCATGCGCTCCTTGACCCAATACTCGTGCCACTGCGCGTCGGTGCCGGGCTTGATGAAGAACTCCAGTTCCATCTGCTCGAACTCGCGCGAGCGGAAGGTAAAGTTGCGCGGGTTGATCTCGTTGCGGAACGCCTTGCCGATCTGCGCGATGCCGAACGGCACCTTCTGGCGGGCGCAGGCCAGCACGTTTTGGAACTGCGCGAAGATGGCCTGCGCGGTTTCGGGCCGCAGGTAGGCAACGTTGGAGACATCCTCGACCGGGCCGATAAAAGTCTTGAACATCAGGTTGAAGGAACGCGGCTCGGTGAGCTGGTCGCTGCCGCAGGCGGTGCATTTGGCACCGGCGGGCAGTTTGAACTGTTTGCCGGTGGGCATTTCGACCGATTCCAGTTTCAAACCCAGTTCCTCGCAGAGTTGGTCAGCTCGGAAACGTTTCTTGCAGGTTTTGCAGTCCACCATCGGGTCGGTGAACGAATCCACGTGGCCGCTCGCCTTCCAGATGGACGGGTGCATGATGATGGTGGCTTCGAGACCGACGACGTCATCCCGCTTCTGGACGACGTCGCGCCACCAAGCGTCTTTGATGTTGCGCTTCAATTCGCAGCCGAGGGGGCCGTAGTCCCAAAAGCCGTTGAGACCACCATAGATTTCGGAGGACTGGAAAATGAAACCGCGCCGCTTGCAAAGCGCGACGATTTTTTCCATCAAGGCGTTCGTCGTCTTTTCCGCAGCTTTTTCAGGTGATTTGTTGTCAGCCATAAGGCCGCGGACTATGGCGGAAAAACCGCCGGGAGTCTAGAGCGGAGAGTGGCGCGCGGCACGGCTCAGTGTTGAGTTGGATTGGGAAAACGGACTTGGAAGTCCGTTCTACAGCTTCGCACGCGCCACAAAGTAGAACGGACTTCCAAGTCCGTTACTTCGACCTGTCCAATAACTAAAATGCGCCCGCGCCTCGCAGCGCCGACTACTCACCGAGCAACCGCTTCAGCGTCGGCTCCATCGCTCCGGCCCAGATCGCGTAGCCTTTCTCCGTCGGATGGAGGAAGTCCTTCATCACGTCGCGGGAAATCGTGCCGTCGGGACTCAGAAAGTTCGGGCCGATGTCCAGGAAGGTGATGCCGTTCTCGAAACCGAGCAGGGCGATGAGCTTGTTCACTTCGCCGATCTTGGCGCGCATGGCGTCGGGTTTCTCGCCGCGCGGCATGATGGCGAGCAGAAGAACGCTCGTTCGCGGCGAGCGGGCGTGGATTTCGTCGCAGATGGCGCGAATGCCGGCGGCGATTTCGGCGGGCGTGTTCACGCTGAGGTTGTTCGTGCCGATGTGAATAACGGCCACCCTTGGCAAGTAGCCGTCAAGCTCGCCGTGCCGCAAGCGCCAGAGGACGTTCTCCGTGCGGTCCCAACCGTAGCCGAGGTTCACGGGGTTTCGCGCTCCGTAGTATTTCTTCCAGATGCTCTCGCCGGTCCGGCGGAAGTCAGCCGGCTCGCCGCCGAAGAAATGGGTGATGGAATCGCCGATGAAAATGATCTGAGGCTTGCGCTCGCGGACAAGCGCGCACACGGCAGCGTGGCGTTTGGCCCAATCATAACCTGGCCAGTCGCGGTCCTGCGTGACCGCTAGGACAGAGCTTGATGGACGCGGCCCGGGTCGGACAGCGTCGAAAGCCGCCTCGACGAGTTCGCTCTGCTGCTGGCGATCCTCGCTGAACGCGCGGGCCTTGACCGTGCCGCCGTGCGGCAGTTCGATCAGCGCGAGATACGGCCCAGCTTTCTTGGTCGGATCGCTGCCGTCGAGCGAGTAGCGGATATGCGCGCCCGGCGTGGCGCAGGTCAGCGTGACGACGCCATTCGCGTTACGCTGGATGACGGGCTTGGCAATGGATGCGGCTGTCTGCGCTGGAGACAGCGGCGAGCTGAGAAGCAAGAGAGAGGCGAGGGCAAGAAGCATCGGTTTCATGACGAGCCTATTGAAACCACAAATGCGGCCACTTTTCACCGCAAAAAAATGGGTTTGTCTTGGAGGGTGGTCGGACGTATTTGGTCTTCATAAGTGGGGCGAGCTTCCAAGCTCGCCCGCCGTTGCCTGCGTGAGAACCGTGCGCGAGCTTGGAAGCTCACGCCACCTAAACGGCCGCCCCGCAAAAACCAACCCGTTACGCAAAAAAGAAAGGCCGGGACGAATCCCGGCCTTTCCATTTGCGAAGTGGGTTTTACTTCATCAGCTCGGCGAGCTTCGGCCCGATGGCGTCGGCCCAGATTTGGTAGCCCTTTGCCGTCAGGTGTAGGAAGTCGGGCATGACATCCTTGTCAATCGGTCCTTCGCCGGGGACGAACTTCTTGCCGATGTCGAGATAGAACACGTGCTTGCCATCGTCGAGCTTACAGATGATGGCGTTCACTTCCTTGAGCTTTTCGTTTTGCGGGCCAAGCTTCCCCTCAGGCTTGACGCCGCGCGGGAAAATCGCAAGCAGCAGAACCTTCGCCTGCGGCTGCTTGGCACGGACGGTTTCAACAATCTTCGTGACGCCCTTGGCAATGGCCTCGACGGGGTCGCCACCGGAATTGTTGGTGCCGATCATGATGACAAACGCCTTCGGCTTGATGCCGTCGAGTTCGCCGTTGGTGATGCGCCAGAGCACGTGTTGCGTGCGGTCGCCGCCGATACCGAAGTTGGCGGGATGATATTTGCCGAACGCCTTGGGCCAGACTTCCTTTCCGCTGCCGTTCCAGCCCGCGGTGATCGAGTCGCCGAGGAACACCAGCTTGGCTTTGCCCTCCTTGGCGATTTGGAGAAAGCCCTCGTGTTTCTGCATGAATGCTGCTTGTGGCTGGCCGGTCTTGGCGTCCATCTTTGGCGCGGCAACGTCCGGTGGTTGGGTGGCCGGCTTGTCAGCAGCGTGGATGGTGGCGACGCCGCACAGCGCGGCGAGGGTGAGTGCGAGATGGAATGGCTTCATGGCTCCTGTTTGTGTGTTGTTTGGTTTCGAGACGACGCGGCCGTTTATAAAGTGCTTCCGTGGCAAACTCAACAAAACGCTGCAACTTCTTCCGTTATTGCCAGCGCGGAATTGGAACTCGCCGGGCCGGACGAAGTGAAAAGCGTCGTCTCCTTGCGTTGGTCCATGTCCGGCTTCCCGTCACCGCCGGACTGGCTGCGGCGCTGCCGTTTCTTCCGTCACGTCGTAGGGTAACTGCCAGACGTGCTCGCCGGTTGAATCGCAGAAATAGAGGCGCGACTCCGAGAGCTTGTCGGGATTGCCGTCGGCCCAGAACGCGTAGAACGGGTCATGCGCGTTGCGCGGGCGGCGGGCGTAGTTGTGGTTCAGCGGGCTGTCGCGCGTGATCTGCTTCTTCATCGTCCACGTCTTGCCGGAGTCGCCACTTATCCAGAGGCACATCTCGCCGCCGCCGCCGTAAGGCTGCGGGCCGGACAACGTCGGCGCGATGACGCGCCATTCGCCGCCGGCGGCCCAGAGGCTGCCCATGTCGTAGTTGTGGTCGGTCTTCGTGATGGTGGTGGTCTGCCACGCGCGGCCATCCCAGCGCGTCAGGCAAAACTCGCGCGGATCGTTCTCCGGCCCCGGCGCGTAGCCGCGGCTCGTGACGTGGAGCAACAGCGGCCGGCCCTCGCGGTCGAAGTTGAGGTCGCATGTGTATTGCAGCTTGCCCTGCGCGGCGTAGTCCACGACCAACGCCGGGTTCTGCACCTCGCTCAGCGGCGTTTCCAGCGGCTTGCCGTCGGCAGTCGTCCAGGTTTTTCCGAAGTCCTCGGTCTGGACGTAGTAGAGGTTGGTGCGCTTGTCCACGCTGCCACCGGGATGATAATTACAAAAGCTGGCGACCTTGCGGCCGTGCGCGCCGCTGACCTGATAATGCCCGCCCATCCCGGCGAGCTTGCGGTCGTCGCTCCACGTCACGCCGTCGCGGCTCGTGGCCCAATAAAGCTCGCGGCCCTTGGTGTATTTGGTGAAGAGGTGCAACCAGCCTTCGCCCGCCAGCAACCACGGCTGCGGATACGTGATCTCCCGCTCGCCGACGCGCTCGAATGCCGCGACGCTGAACGGCTCCTTGCTGCGGTAGATGAACCCCGGCCGATGGCGCGCGCGTCCACTGACGAAAATCCAGACGTGGCCCTTGTCGTCGAGTTGAATGCTGCCGTTGTCGTGCGGGTCGTTCACGGTGAGTTTGTCGTGAACGATGGTCGGGCGCGGCACGCGGCCGGTCTTGTGGTCGAAGCACGACGCCATGACCAACAGATGCCGCTGGCCCTTGACCGTGCCGCCGTAGGTGAAGAAAGTCTTATCGGCCTGCAGCGAATAAACCGCCATCGGGTTGTGGTTGGCCGTGTAGGTGCCCAGCCCGCCGGAATACTTGTCGCCGTGTTTCGTGAACTGGCCGAGCGTGAACCAGATGCCGCGGTAACCGTCTACCTGACCCGTGATCGGAGCCGGCGGCGGCTTGGAGATCTTCTTCTTGGCCGCCGATGCAGCGAAAGAGACGTAACCCGGCATAAGAAGGGAGAGGCCGGCGACAATGAGGAGCGAGCGACGAAACACGTTCATGTCTGGTTTCCGGAAAGGGCGCGACGTTTCATGCGATGGCGCGAAGAGCGAAGCCGCCACAACTTGACTGTGATTCCTTGTCGGATTTCGCCAAGGAACCAGAAGCGGTCGCATTAAGTGTGCGGATTTCTCGTTGGTTCAAGCAAGCCTGCGAAGTATCCCGCGGACTTCGTTGGCGCGGAACGCGCGCATTGTTTGTGTCTTCACAAAACCGCGCATGCCCAGGCTGACTGCGTAGGCGGCCATTGTTTCATCGTTGGGCGCCTCGGCAACGCAGACGGTGTCATAACCGCCGAGAGTCCAGTAGATGTCCGTCAGTTTCACGCCCATTTTCTTGCCGAGGGCGATCGCGGCCTGGGCGCGCTTGGGTGAATCCTTGATGTTGCTGACGCCCTGTCGCGTCATCTGGTTCAGCATGATGTAGGTAGCCATGTTGGTTTCCTTTCTTTGTGGTTGGATGTCGCGCGAGTGTCCGCCTGACAGAGTCACTTTTCAAGCTTCGCGTGTCATTGTCCGCGCTCCGCCTTGGGAGTCACCATCCGTCCACGGCTTGAGAACGCCGTCTTGCTGCACAGGCTCGCTTGATTGTTGGCTTTGGTTCCTGTAAACGCTCCGCCATGATTCAGTTTCGTCCCGTTCGTCATTTTGTTGTGCTCTTGCTGTCCACCATCACGGTTTTCGCCGCGGACGCACCGCTGCCGACGCCGGAGGAGATCATCGCCAACTGTGTCCAAGCCGGCGAGCGGACTTGGCGCAACATCGCGAAAACATCGCCGACGCTCAGCTCACGCGAACTGTTCGCCTACGCGCTGGCGCTGTGCGAGGCGAAGACGAAGCTCGATCGGCTGGAAAAACTCTTCGACACGGCAGCGCTCATGCACGACCGCGACCCGCAGAGCCGCGGCTACGGCAACTTCCGCTGGAGCTGGTCGCACGAGGGCGTGTGGGACTTCAATGCGGTGGACTTTTGCATGCAGAACGGCGCGCTGCTCTGGATGCGCCACCGCGACACGATGCCGGGCGCCGCGCGAGACAAGCTCCGCCCGATTCTGGAATTGGCCGGCGAGGGACTGCTGCGGCATCGCGTGACGGAGAGCTACACCAACATCGCGCTGATGAACGCCGGCAACCTCATCCTGCTCGGCGAGGCGATGGGCAAGCCCGCGCTGACCGACGAAGGCTACGCGCGGCTCGACCGCATCTGCCTCTACATGGCACAAGGCGGCACGCACGAGTATTGCAGTCCGACCTACTACGGCACCGACCTCGACGACCTCGTGTTGATCGAGGCGTTCTGCCAGCGCGAGCGCGGCCGCGAACAGGCGCGGGCGTTGCTGGAACTGCTCTGGACCGACATCGCGCTAAACTGGTTTCCGCCCGCGCAGAAACTCGCCGGCGCGCGCAGCCGCGACTACGACTACCTGCGCGGCCTCGGTTTTCTCGACCAGCAGTTGATGGCCAACGGCTGGCTGCCGGTGACGGAAAAGCGACGCCCCGGCTCGATCACGACCGCGTTCATCCGATGGCGTCCACCTGCGCGGCTGAAGGCGCTGAGCGAGACGAAATTCCCGCGGCTCGTGACGCAGGTGTGGGGCCTGGAGAAAAGCCAGTCACGCACGCACTGCCTTTGCCGCGATGTGACGCTCAGTTCGGCGGGCGCAGGCTACGGCGGGCGCATGGACATGCCGCTCTGCGCCGACCTGCCCGGCGACCGCGAGGGTGTGCGCTGCTATTTCATCCCCGACGGCCGGCACGATCCCTACGGTAAAATCAAAATCCAGGAGAGCCAGGCGCACGCGAAAACGCTGCACCTCCAACCGTTCTGGACGGCGGCGCAGCGGCGCGTGGACGCCCTCGGCCTCGCCGTCTATCGTGACAAGGATGTGCCGCCGGAAACGCAGACGCTGGAGTCGCACTTCGTTATGCCGCTGGCCGTGGACGGTTTCTGGATCGGCGGGCGGCGAGTGGAGTTTCAGCCGGGCAAGGCGGCGGAGTTCCCGCTCAAAGCCGGCGAAGCTGTTGTGCTGCGCAAAGGCACTGCCGCCGTCGGCGTGCGCGTGCCGTGGGCGCGCGACCTTGCCGGCCACGCCGCGACGGCGGCGTTGGTATATGACGCGAACGCTTTCGGTGCGGTGCGGCTCACGGTGACGCATCACGTCGCGCAAGGCGGCGCGACGAAGGCGAACGCCGCGGCGGCGTTCTGGGTGCGCATCGGAAGCGACCTCAAGAGTGACGGCGAGTTTGCGAACTGGCGACGGCAGTTTACGGCGGCGAAAGCCGATGTCGAGGCCTTGCCTGACCACGTGCGCGTCAGCGTCGCCGGCGTGGACGGTCCGTTGACCGTCAGCGCGAAAGCGCCTTACGCCACGCCGTTGCCGACGGAGCCGCCGCAGACGCGCACGGTGCTGGCCTGCGACGGGGACGACATCGGCAAGCGGCTGCTGCAAAACATCGAGCCGATGAAGTCGTTCATGGCGAAGCGCGCGGCGACCGGGCCGATTGTCGTCGCGGCGGGCAAGGACGTTTGCTGGGAGGCGGAGGCCGGCGAGGTGATGCCGCCGATGACGCTCGGCGAAGACACAAAGGCATCTCGCAGCCTTTTCGCTTGGATGCCGGCCCGGCCCGGCGAGCGTGCGGGCAGTTCCCTCGGCTGCGCGACGTGGGAACTGAAAGTCGAGAAAGCCGGCGAGTATTATCTGTGGGGCCGCATCCTCACGCCGACGCCGGAAAATGATTCCTTCCACCTCCGCGTCTTCACCGACGCCGCCGACCTGATCGAACGAACCACCTGGGCCACCGGCGTCCACAAGCAGTGGACATGGACGCGCGTGACGCTGGAACACACGAAGCCGCCGATGCCGATCTCGCTGCCGGCGGGAACGGTGAACCTACAGTTTCGCGTGCGCGAGGCCGGCGCGAAAATAGACCGTCTCTTTCTGACGCCGCAGGCTGCGGCGGAACCGCGGTGACGACCGTGTCGTCGAGGGTAATGGTTCAGTATTGCCGGGCTGCCGTTTAAGTGGGGTGAGCTTCCAAGCTCGCCTGCCGTTGTGTGGCAGGCCCGCGCAGAGTCCTCGCATCAACCACGCTGGGCGAGCTTGGAAGCTCACCCCACTTATGTTGCCCCGGCCTCTGTGTTGCCACACAAGGCTGAACGACTGCCGCCGAAGCTGCCTTGACATCGCCCCGGTCGTTGGCGACTGTGACGGCCAATTCACTTTGCGAAGGATCAACGATTATGAACTCTGACATCATCAAAAAGGGTTTTGAACGCGCGCCGCATCGCTCGCTGCTGCGCGCCACCGGCTCCATCGAATCCGAGGACGACTTCAACAAACCGTTCGTCGCCATCTGCAACAGTTACACCGACTGCATTCCCGGCCACGCCCATCTCAACGAGGTTGGCGCGCTGGTGAAGCGCCTCGTGCGCGAGGCCGGCGGCGTGCCGTTCATCTTCAACACCATCGGCGTGGACGACGGTATCGCGATGGGCCACAGCGGCATGCTTTACTCACTGCCGTCGCGCGAGCTGATCGCTGACTGTGTCGAGACGATGCTGCGGGCGCACTGCTTTGACGGCATGGTCTGCATCCCGAACTGCGACAAGATCGTCCCCGGCATGTTGATGGCCGCCATGCGCGTTAACATCCCGACCGTCTTCGTCAGTGGCGGGCCGATGGCCGCGGGCATCGCCGAGCAGAAGGCGACGCACGAAGACCTCGCCGGTTACCTGCAACCGGCCAGCAGCGCGACCGATCTCATCACGGTGTTCAAGGGCGTGGCGGAGCTTCAGTCCGGCAAGATCACGGCGGAGCAGTTGACGAAGCTCGAACAAACCGCCTGCCCGACGTGCGGCTCCTGCTCCGGCATGTTCACCGCCAACTCGATGAACTGCCTCTGCGAAGCGCTCGGCATGGCACTGCCCGGCAACGGCACCGTCCTCGCCGTCTCGAAGGAACGCGAGGCCCTCTACGAACGCGCCGCCCGCGCCATCCTCAAGCTCATCGAGCACGACCTCAAGCCGCGCGACATCGCCACGCTCGAGGCGTTCGACAACTCCATCATGCTCGACGTCGCCATGGGCGGCTCGACCAACACCGTCCTCCACACCCTCGCCATCGCGCGCGAGGCCGGCATCGCCTACGACATCAAGCGCATTGACGACATCTCCCGCCGCATCCCGTGCGTCTGCAAAGTCTCGCCGTCGTCGGCCTACCACGTGCAGGACGTGCATCGCGCCGGCGGCATCCATACCATTCTCGGCGAACTCAAGCGCCAAGGCGTGTTGAATTTGAAGTGCAAGACCGTCACCGGCAAAACCATCGGCGAGAACATTGACGAGTGGGACGTGCGCTCCGAGAAATGCAGCGCGTCGGCGAAGGCCTCGCGCATTTCCGGCGCGTCCGCCATCGTCGTGGACCCGAACGACAAGCTCGGCCCCGCCGCCCGCACCGCCAGCGGTAACCTCGTGCCGAAGCCGATGATGTTCTTTCCCGGCGACCCGCTGGCCATCACCCTCTGGCGCGCCGCCGCGGCATGGAACGCTGGCGATATCGAAGCCCAGTTGGCCATGTATGCGCCCAAGGCGGTCGTGAAAACGCCCGGCGGCGGCGTCCTGAAAGGCCACGAGCAACTTCGCCCGGCCATTGAACAACAACTCCAGGAATCGAAGGGCCTCATCCGCGCCGAACTCGGCGAGTTCCGCAAACTGCCGGTGCTGCTGTTCTGGCGTTACGAGAAGGGCGGCGCGCGCGCGCCGTTCGCTATGGTGCGGGCCAAGAGCGTGAAGAACTGGGCCATCACTCGCGCCGAGTTCGACAACGATCCGAAGCGCCTCGCCAAGATCACGCCCAGCGGCCTCATGCCTTACGATCCGGTGTTCATGTTCAACGCCGCCGACTGCATCCGCACCAAGGCCACGGCCTACTCACCCGACGGCGGCCTCGCCGTCCTCTACGGCCAGCTCGCGCCCGCCGGCAGCGTCGTCAAGACCGCCGGCATCAGCGACGGCTTCAAGGCTTACTGTGGCCCCGGCTTCGTGTTCGAGGGACCGTCCGTCATCTTCGAGAGCCAGGACGACGCCTGCGCCGGCATCCTCGCCGGCAAGGTCAAGGCCGGCGACGTGGTCATCATCCGCAACGAAGGCCCGCGCGGCGGTCCCGGCATGCAGGAGATGCTCTCGCCCACCAGCTACATCGTCGGCATGGGCCTCGGCGACAAAGTCGCGCTCGTCACCGACGGCCGTTTCAGCGGCGGCACCGCCGGCGCGTGCATCGGCCACGTCAGCCCCGAAGCCGAAGAAGGCGGCCCCATCGGCCTGCTCAAGGAAGGCGACCGCATCCGCATAGACTTCCCGAACCGCCGCATGGACATCCTCGTCCCCGAAACCGAACTGGCCGAGCGTAAGAAGACGTGGAAGCCCGTGAAGCGCGATCTTGGCGGCTGGCTCGCCCGCTACCAGAAGCTCGTCACCAACGCCAGCCAGGGCGGGATTTTGGGATGAGCTTTTGAAAGTTGGTGTCCCGGCTTCAGCCGGTTTCGCTTGGTGGCAACGATGAGAACAGCACCGCTTGGAGGCGGGACACCAACGGCGGATCAATAGAGGATGATGCCATGAGCCATACGATGTATGTCTGGCGCAAACTCACTGATTCTCAACGACAGGAACTGCTCCGCTGGCGACGACAGTCGCGCAACCCGTGGCATAGCCCGCCCCATCGCGAAGGTGATAGCGGTCGTTATCTGATCACCGCTGCGTGTTTCGAACATCAACCCGTCATCGGCTCCAGTGTGGAGCGCATGGCGACCTTCGCCACGACACTGCTGAAGGTGTTTGAGACGAGTCACGCGCCCGTGCATGCGTGGGTCGTGTTGCCCAATCATTACCACGTGCTGGCCGATACTCGGGACGTGCTGGGTCTGTTGAAGGAAATCGGACTGTTACACGGACGCAGTTCTCACCAATGGAACGGCGAGGAAGACCGGCATGGACGACAAGTGTGGTGCAGAGCCGCCGAGACGAGCATGAAATCGGAGCGGCATTTCTGGGCGGCACTGAACTACGTGCATCACAATCCTGTGCGTCACGGCTACGCGCGACTGTGGCTGGAATGGCCGTTTTCGAGCGCTGCGGACTACTTGGACGCGGTAGGCCGTGAACATGCGCAGCAGGTGTGGAAGGAATGTCCGGTGCTGGACTTCGGGAAAGACTGGGACGCGCCAGAGATGTGACAGGGGTTGGTGTCCCGGCTTTAGCCGGCTTCGTTTCACAACGATGGCGAAATCGGCACCGCCTAAAGGAGGGACACCAACGGGTGGCGCCGCTTTCCCTGCTGCCACACACCATCACTCACTATCTCAACAGTTTAGCCCGGCTCAGTTGCGCCTAATTAGCTTTGGAACTTGACGCTGATGCGGCTTGGACTAGCCTCGGCGACATGAACACAAGCCAAGCACGCCGCTCACTGAACGCATCAGGTCAAGTCGTCCCGCAAAGCCCATTCCAGATTTCACGCAGAGGTTTCATCGGGACCGCGGCGGGAGCCGTGGGCGCAGCTTCCTTGGGTTGGACCCGCGCAGCAGCGCAGGCTCCGGCGGCTCAGGGCGAGAAGAAGGAGAAAGGCATCCGCGTTGGGATGCTGACGATGCCGTTGCAAAAAGAGCCGTTCGATCAAGTGCTCGACATAGCCAAGCGATGCCATATCGCTGCGCTGGAAGTCGTGGCGCATCCTGGCAGTAAGCACGTTGACCCGATGACGTTCGGCCCGGCGGATGCCGAGAACATCAAGAAGATGCTGGCGGAGCGCGGGCTGGAGATCAGCAGCTTGTCGAACTACACAAACCCGATGGCCCCGGGGAAAGCCGAGGAGTTCCAGAACGTCTTGAAGAAGACGATTGATGCCGCGGTGTTGCTGGGCGTGCCGGTGGTTTGCACGAACACGGGTGTCCCGGAGGAGAAGGCGAAGGCGAACAAGATCGGGCTGATCAAGAAGGTGACGACGAAGATATTCCGGCCGATCCTGGACCACGCGAAGGACAAGGGGATCAAGGTCGCGGTCGAGAACTGGTTTGCCACATGTCTCCAGGGTCTGGACACGTTCGATTGCCTGTTTGAAGCCATTCCCGACGAACATTTCGGACTGAACTACGATCCGTCGCATCTGGTCCATCAGCAGTGCGACCACCTGGTGCCGGTGGCGAAGTTCAGCAAGCGCATCTTCCACACCCACGCGAAAGATTGCCTCGTGGATGTCCAGAAGCGGAGCTACGTGGGTGTGTTGGGCAAAGGCTGGTGGCGGTATGTCATTCCCGGCTACGGCGACATCAAGTGGGGCGAATACATCAGCCTGCTGCGCGATGTCGGTTACAAGGGCGTGCTCAGCATCGAGCACGAAGACCGGACCTTTGGCCCAGAGGAAGGTTTCCAGCACGGCGCGCGTTATCTGAATCAGTTCTGCTAGCCTGCTGCCAGAACCTTGTTACCAACGCGAGCCGGGGCGGCGATGATTTGGACACGGACAGTCTGGCCGGCTGTAAAACCTTTCAGCGTCACGAAAAGATCGTGAGCGGTCTGGCGTGGGATCGGCTCGGCGTCTACCCCGACTCTTACTTGGAAACGATCTGAAGCTCGAAGGTCTGGGCCGGCGGGACGTCTTTCTCCCAGACTCTGTGGTAGGCGATCTTCAGCGTGGTCCGCCCTTTGCCGATGATGTTGAACGTGTAGTGCTGAACGCCGCCGGAACCAACCCTCTGCGGTTGGTTGGGAGTGTATTCAGAACTTGCGGGCTGAACGATGGCTTTGTCGCAGGAGACGATATTCCACGAGTAGCCGGTCGTGTAGTTGCCTTTCAGGTGGATGTCGAACGTAGCGCCAGGCGATGTTGTGACGGTCTTGCCCGAATCGGCTTCCGTAAAGCTCCCGCCGCTCTTGCCGTCCGCCGTGGAGCACGCGGAAGAAAAAGCCGCCAGCGCCGCCGCGAGTGCCATGACCAGTATTCTTCGGTTCATACGTGATGTCCTTTCGGTTGTCTTCTCCAAGCTGCCCGCTGCGCCCGAATCTCAACAAAACACCGCGAAACATCAATTCTTATCACTGGGGCAATCAACAGGCCTCAGGCTTTCACATCCACTGGTCTCGGAGCGAGGTCGCGTCAACAAGAGCATCCGCCAAACATTTGAGAATGCTTGAGCGACGTGCAATTCCGTTTGACTTGGCGTGCAACGCCCGCTTTTATCTGTGCCGAGGTCATGCTCTCCAAGATTCATTCCGTCGCCGTTTACGGCATTGACGCGATTCCTGTCGAGATCGAGGTGAACTGCCCCGGTTATGGCGAGATCAAGACGGTCATCGTCGGCCTGCCCGACGCCGCCGTGCGCGAGAGCCGCGACCGCGTCTATACCGCCATCCAGAACAGCGGCTTCCGTTACCACAAAGGCGCCGTCACCATCAACCTCGCCCCCGCCGACGTGCAGAAGGAGGGGCCGAGCTTCGAGCTGCCCATCGCCGTCGGCATCCTCGCGGGCGACGGCCAGTTGAAACTCGACGACATTCGCGTCGCCGACGCGCTCAACCACTACGCGCTCATCGGCGAACTGGCCCTCGATGGCGGTGTGCGTGCTGTCAAGGGTGTCCTCAGCGTCGCGCTCCAGGCGCGCGCGATGAAACTGCACGGCCTCATCGTGCCCGCCGCCAACGCCGCCGAAGCCGGCGTCGTGCGCGGCATCGAGGTCATTCCCGTGCGCAGCTTGCGTGAGACCGTCGAGTTTCTTGCCGGCGATGCCGTCATTGCGCCGCACAAGGTGGACCTGGAGGCGTTGTTCCGCGACCACGCGCTTTACGACGTGGACTTCGCCGACGTAAAGGGGCAGGAGAGCGTCAAGCGCGCGCTCGAAGTCGCCGTCGCTGGCGGCCACAACATCCTGATGCTTGGCCCACCCGGCACCGGCAAGAGCATGCTCGCCAAGCGCATTGCCACCATCCTGCCGCCGCTCTCGCTCGACGAGGCGCTGGAAACGACGCGCATTCACAGCATCATGGGCCTCATCGCGCCCGGCCAGTCGCTTGTCGCCACGCGGCCGTTCCGCTCGCCGCACCACACCGTCAGCGACGCCGGCCTCATCGGCGGCGGTGCCAACCCTACGCCCGGCGAAGTGAGCCTTGCCCATCACGGCGTGCTGTTCCTCGATGAACTGCCGGAGTTCCACCGCAACGCCCTCGAAGTGTTGCGCCAGCCGCTCGAAGAAGGCCGGGTTACAATCTCGCGTGCCGTCGGTTCAATGACATTTCCCAGCGAGTTCATGCTCGTGGCGGCGATGAACCCGTGTCCGTGCGGCTACTACGGCGACTCGCGCCGTGAATGCCGCTGCGGGCCGCTCGCCATCCAGCGTTACCGTTCGCGCGTCTCCGGCCCGCTGCTGGACCGCATTGACCTGCACGTTGAGGTGCCGAACGTCCCTTACAAGGCGATGGCCTCCGACATCACCGGCGAGCCGAGCGAGAAGATTCGCGCGCGTGTCTTGGCGGGGCGGGAGATTCAGACGAAACGCTTCGCCGGACGACGGAAGGTTTACTGCAACGCCCGCATGGGGCCGCGCGAGCTGAAACAGTTCTGCAAACTCGACGAGAGCTGCCACCAGCTTCTACAGATGGCGATGACCCAGCTCAACTTCAGCGCCCGCGCCTACGACCGCATCCTGAAAGTAGCCCGCACCATTGCTGACCTCGACCGCAGCGACGCCATCCAGCCACACCACGTCAGCGAAGCCATCCAGTATCGTTCGCTCGATCGACAACTTCTTGGTTAGATTGATCTTGTTGCCTTGCTTTGGTCGGACGGTAGCGCGTCAGGCCGGGAGAAAACGGTTGCGGCAGACGAATGCCACAGTCACACAGCAGCCACATCAAAACATCTTGAACTCTTTCGTTCCTGCCTCGAATGGCGTGGCTTTGAATGAATCAAAGTTGCGGGGAGAGGGACACAGGAATGACAGGAGCACGGTTGAGAGCTGGTTCTTGAGTTTTCGAGGTTTCCTCTCTCGCACGGCGTCGCATGAGGTCTAGATAACAGTCGGCACCTGCTGCGTGGATTGGAGAACCATGAGCGTCGTGAGCTTGTAGCGGGTGATGACTTCCTTGGTGACGCGGATGACCTGATCGGCGTTCTTTTCGGTTGTCGGTTCAACGCAGGATTCATAGACTGGCCGTGTTGATCAAAGCCGCAAGTGTGATTTGCCTTTCTCGCAAGACATGCAGGGTTTTGCACGCTGGACAGTCAATGTGGAATCGCATGCTCCAATGAGCGCCGAGTCATTAAGAACCTTCGAGAGACGTTTCCAAAACCGTCTGGCCGATCTGGGCCATGCAACGGACGAGGCTGTGCGGTTTATCGAAGAGAACGGCGTCAGTGGGAAGGAAGGGTATGTTGCCAACCTTGCCATTGAAGAGATGGCCACCAATATCCTTAAATACGGCTACGACGATACAAGCGTTCACGAGATACTCTTGCGCGTGGAAGTTCTACCTGAAAAGCTCCTCCTGATTATTGAGGATGACGGCCATGAGTTTAATCCGCTCAACGTCCCGGAGCCGGATATCAATCTCCTGGCTGAAGAGCGCACACCGGGTGGCCTCGGGATCCATCTGGTCCGCAAGCTCGCCGAGGAGATGCACTACGAACGCCGCGACGGCCACAACAGGCTTACGGTTGCGATTCGACGCTGACGCATGTTGAGTTCAGAGAACCAGCCGCTTCTCGCGCAAGCACACCGGGCGTCTTGATGGCAGCGTTTGGCTATCCATCGAGACTCGTGATAGGCCGAGATTTTCCTTGCACGCATCCGGGTTCTATGGAGAGTAACCTATATTCGCCGCAGAGGATCGAGCACCGTGCGGGTTCTCTTCGTTGCGAACCGATCGAGGTGAACCATGGAAACACAGAACCTTCCCAATGCCACAGTCGTCAAACTGCTTGAACGTATTGATTCTCTCACGTCTCGTGATGTCGAGGATACCCTTCAGAAAGTCGTAGCCAGCGGAGCGCGCAATATCATTTGCGATTGCGCGGCGACCAAGTATATCTCCAGTGCTGGACTGCGCGTGTTGTTGCTTATTGCCAAAGCGCTCAAGAAAACCGGAGGCCAGTTACTGATTGTGTGTGCCCGGACCGGATATGTTTATGAAGTCTTGGAGACTTCTGGATTTACCAACATCATCCCTGTGTTCGAATCCGTCGAAGAAGCCGCACGGAATACAGCCTAACCCCTGACCTTGCCTGCCCCATGAAAACCCAAGTCGCTGACGTCGTCATGAAGTTTCTGGAGGCCGAAGGTGTGGAATACATTTTCGGGATTCCAGGCACCACTATTGTGCCGCTGCTGGCCGCTACAAACCGCAACAAGGCGGTCAAGCCCATCTTGGCCAAGCACGAGGAGGGCGCGGCTTTCATGGCGGACGGCTACGCGCGCGTCAAAGGCGGGTTTGGTGCCTGCTTTGCCACCTCTGGTCCCGGTGCCACCAACCTCATGACCGGTGTGGCCAACGCCTACATGGATAACGTGCCGATCCTTGTCATTACAGGTCAGGTCGAAACCTCCGTGTATGGCAAAGGTGCCTTTCAGGATTCGTCCAAGGAAGGCGTCGATTCGGTGAAAATGTTCGAGCCGATCACCAAACACTCGAGCATGATCATTTCCAAACACAAGGCGATCGAGGATTTGCAGGCCGCGCTGCGCACGGCCATGACCGGCAAGAAGGGGCCGGTTCATCTTAGCCTGCCCAAGGACATTCAAACCGCCGAGGTCGAATTTGATGCCGTGGCCACGTCCACCTTCCGCGTGCCGGTGGAGTATTTCGACCGGCGGTTAGTGATTGATGCTGCCGAACAGCTAGTTCAGGCCCGGCACCCCGCCATGCTGGTTGGTTCCGGGGCCGTTTCCTCCGGGGGCTGCGATGACATCAAGGAACTCGCGGAGATGCTGAACCTGCCCGTGGCCACCACGCCCAAGGCCAAAGGCGCATTTCCTGAGGACCATCCGCTTGCGCTGGGAGTGCTGGGTCTTTGCGGCTCGCCGCTGGCGGAAAGTTACCTCAAATCCGGCGATACGGACGTGCTCCTCGTCGTGGGAGCGAGTTTGAATCAGATGACCACCATGTCGTGGGATCCGCGTCTTGCGCCATCGAAGTGCCTCATCCACATCAACATTGATCCGGCTGAGATGGGCAAGAACTACCCCACGCAAATTCCGTTGGTGGGCGACGCCCGCACCATCGTCAACGAAATCGCCTTCCGTGTGCTGCGCCATCTCACCACGAAACAAATGCAATGGGAAGACCGAGTCAAAGCAGTGGCGGAGCTTCGCACCAAGGTCGGCACGTGCCTCGATCCAGCGAAACTTGATTCCGACAGCGTGCCGCTCAAACCTCAGCGTCTCATGCGGGAACTGCAAGAGACGCTGCCGGAGGATGCGATCCTCTTTGTGGACGTGGGCAACTCGATCAACTGGGTGACCCACTACATGAAATTCCGCCGGCCGGGCTCGGTCATCACGCCGTTCGGCATGCTCTCCATGGGTTACGGTATTTCAGCGGCTGTGGGCGGCAAGCTGGCGGCCGGCCCGCGCCCTGTGGTTTGTCTCGCCGGCGACGGCTGTTTCCTCATGAACGGGATGGAAATTGCCACAGCGGTCCACAACGACAGCCCGGTGGTTTATATCATCTTGAACAACCAGAAGCTCGGTCTGGTTCATGATCTTCAGACCTTCAGCCTCGGCCAGAACACCGTTGCCACCCGGTTTCGCAAGATCAATGCCGCGAAAGTGGCGGAAGGCTTGGGCGCCGTCGGGCACATTGTGGAGAAGCCCGGTGAACTGAAGCGGCTCCTGCCAGAAGCGATTGCTTCAGGCAAGACAACCGTCATTGACTGCATCATTGATCCGAACGAAGTGCCGCCGCTTTCGCCTTACGTCGAGGGCGCGAAGCGGTTCCTCCAGCATCTGGATTGAGCGATTCGGCAGCAAGGTCGGCGAGACAACGAAAGGAGTCTGTCCATGACAACGCAGGTTTTTCCTTTTTTCATCCCCCCGGTCAATCTGATGGGCATCGGCTGCCACAAGGAGATCGGCAAGCGCGCCAAGATTCTCGGCATGACCAAACCTCTGCTAGTTACCGACAATGGCGTCGTGCAGACCGGCATGTGCGAACAGATTTGCGCTTTGCTTCGTGCGGAAGGTCTCAAGCCGACCGTGTTCGACGAAACCGTTCCCAATCCAACTGACACCAACGTGGCGGCTGGTGTGAAGGTCTATAAGAAAAACGGTTGCGACTCCCTCATCACTCTTGGCGGCGGCAGCCCGCACGACTGTGGGAAGGGCATCGGGCTGGTGGTCAGTAACGGCGGGATCATTCACGATTATGAGGGTTTGGACAAATCTCCAAAACCCTTGCCGCCCTATATTGCCGTGAACACGACGTCGGGCACTGCGAGCGAAATGACGCGTTTCTGCATCATCACCGACACTCGCCGGAAGGTGAAGATGGCCATCGTGGATTGGCGCGTGACGCCCACACTGTCTGTGGATGATCCGCTGCTGATGGTCGGCATGCCGCCGAAATTAACCGCGGCCACGGGCATGGACGCGCTCACGCACGCCGTGGAGGCTTACGTTTCCACCATCGCTTCGCCGATCACCGACGCATGCGCGCTCAAAGCCGTTGAATTGATCGCCACCAGCTTGCGAGCGGCTGTTGCTAATGGCAAAGACCTCGCCGCACGTGATGCCATGACCTATGCCGAGTTTCTGGCCGGCATGGCGTTCAACAACGCGAGTTTGGGTTACGTTCACGCCATGGCACACCAACTTGGCGGGTTCTATGATTTGCCGCACGGTGTTTGCAATGCCATCCTTCTGCCGCACGTGGAGCGGTTTAACCTGATCGCGAAACTGGATCGCTTCGTTGCCATCGCCAAGGCAATGGGTGAACCCGTGGATGGCCTGTCCCAACGCGCGGCAGCCGAACGCGCGCTGGAAGCCATCAAGCAACTCTCAGCGGACGTTGGCATCCCCGCCGGGCTGCAGGAACTGGGCGTCAAGGAAAAGGATTTCCAGTTGATGGCCGAAAACGCCATGAAGGATGCCTGTAGCTTCACCAATCCGCGCTTGGCCACCCTTTGCGACATCGTTCAAATCTACAAGAACGCACTCTAATCCTCGCTCCGACGAGATGCGGTTTGGCAGCATGGATTACAGACACAGACCCACTGGCCAATGTTTTCTGTCTCATGGATCATCAGCGAGCGGACTACAGCGCCTTGCCAATACGCTCTAACGGCTGACGGCTTCCTGTTCGGCAGTCCCAGAAAACATACTGCCACCGGCGTGGTTGCTGCTGACAGGCAAGTTGCTGAGCATGAACAAACCGTTGGCGTCAGGCGCCAAGGTCAGCAATGGCACTACAAATCATAGAGGAAAGCCGCAACGTGATGGAACGTTTCAATTACGCCATGTCTTGGAGTAGTCACACTCCAATTCCATGAGCGATTTGGTCTGATCTATGGGTCTTCCATAGCACCACGCTGGTGATGCCGGTTTTTCCTTTCAAAGGCTTTGACCGGCGTATTAGAGTCGTTTTGCAATCTTACCATGAACCCGAAGGAGAAAGTCATGAAGCTCTCGCTCAGAAACAAAGTGGTTGGTCTGGCTGTGCTGGCGGCTTTGGTGCCTTTGGCGGCGACTATCACATTGACGGTCATTGAGAAACAGCCGCTACAGGAGCGGGTTCTGAGTCACATGAACACGTTCGCTCAAAGCGAGGTTGAAATGACCGCCAAGCAGGTCTTCCTGATGTGCAAGACAGTTCGGGACGGAACCGCCCGGCACCTTCTGGAAACCCTGAATGTGGCGAAAGAAGAAATTAGCCGCTCAGGCGGCATCAGCCTTGGCAAGGAGACTGTCACTTGGAAAGCGCGCAATCAGTTCACACAGAAGGTGACGGATGCCTCGCTTCCAAGGATGATGGTGGGAGACGTGTGGTTGGGGCAGAATGCCGATCCGGGGGCCGCATCGCCCGTGGTGGATGCTGTCACCAAATACACCAAGAAGTATTGCACCATCTTCCAGCGCATGAACGCCGACGGGGACATGATCCGTGTCTGCACCACTGTGCAGAACGACGAGGGCAAACGGGCAATCGGGACCTACATTCCCTGCAAAATGCCGGACGGCACGGACAATCCGGTTTTGGCGAAGGTGTTGAAGGGAGACAGGTATTCCGCCATGGCGCAGGTCGTCGGCAAGTTCCAGGAAACCGTTTACGAGCCGATTTGGAAGGATGCTGACAAGAAGGAAATCATCGGCATGGTTTACGCAGGCTCGGACATGGGCGACGTGCTCAAGGAACTTCGCGATGCTATTCAGTTCATCGTTGTGGGAAAGACTGGCTACGTGTGCGTCGTTGGTGCCAAGGGGGAGCAGAGGGGGTGCTACGTGCTTTCCAAGGGCGGCGAACGAAACGGGGAGAATATCCTGGATACGCGGGACGCCAAAGGTCGGGCCGTCATCAAGGATGTCGTGGACAAAGCCTTGGCAACCCCGCCAGGAACGGTCTTCTTTGACCAGTATGCCTGGCAAAACAAGGGAGAGGCGGCGCCAAGAATAAAACGTGTGGCCGCGGTCTATTACGAGCCTTGGGATTGGATCATTGATGCAGGGGTTTATGATGACGAGTATCATGAAATTTGTCAGAGTATTGAGAGTGCGATTGACAAGCTAATCACCAACACCGCCATCACCGGCGGTCTCTTCATGGTCGCCGTGGCCATCCTTGCCCTCCTTCTGGGAGGCGCAGTCGCCAAGCCCATCCGGAAGATAGCCCATGTAGCGCAGATCATTGCGCGAGGGGATTTGGCGGAGGCAAAACGGGAGGTCGCAATTTTGAAGGTGGCGCCGCCGGGAGTGGCGGAATCGCAGGGTGGCCGCAATGGAGGCGATGAAACGGCACAGATGTCATCAGCCATCGTTACGATGATATCGCATCTGGCCTCATTGGTGGGGCAGGTTCAGAAATCGTGTGTGCAGTTGGTGTCCGCCTCGACAGAAATTGCTGCGACATCGAAGGAACAAGAGGCAACCGTTGGGGAATTCGAGGCGTTGACGGCCCGGATTGTGACGGCGGTGAAGGAGATTTCCGCGACGGCGCAGGAACTGGCCAAGACGATGGAGGGAGTCAAAGGAGTGGCGGAAGGGACAGGGCAGCTAGCCGACAGCGGGCGGGCGGGTTTGGGAAGCATGGAGGGGACGATGAAGCAGTTGGCCGAGGCGACGACATCCATCTCGTCGAAGCTCTCGGTGATCAGCGAGAAGGCCGGAAACATCAACAGC